>APMI01006852.1_pt1 | contig 62108 bp, 34 predicted proteins | sample 667938 | NCBI WGS metagenome assembly APMI01 (sample SAMN01084076, study PRJNA167559) | wastewater metagenome | biome: Wastewater | place: Denmark: Ejby Moelle, Odense | collected 2011-11-28
GTGATTGGTAATATTGGGGAGAATTTTTATCTACGCCCGGATAAAGAACATCCTGCCAAACTATGGCTGAATGATTTTGATGGCAATGGAACAGCCGAGCAATTTTTAACAAGAACGATCAATGGTAAAGACATGCCGGTTTTTTTAAAGCGTGAGATCACTGACCAGTTCCCGGGCTTAAAGAAAGAGAACTTAAAACATGCGGACTATGCCCGCAAAACAATACAGGACCTGTTCAGTAAGGAAGTAATAGATCGGTCAAAACAACAATTATTTAACTATTGCCAGTCGGTGGTAGCGATCAATGACGGCAAGGGCCATTTTACGATACAGCCGCTGCCATACATGGTGCAGTTGTCAAGTGTGAATGCGATCGCCTCAACCGATATTAATAAAGATGGTAAACCCGATTTGGTACTGGGCGGTAACCTGTTTGAGTTTCCGCCGCAGTTTGGCCGGTTGGACGGGAGTTATGGAGCAGTACTGCTGAATGATGGCAAGGGTCATTACAGTTGGCAGGAGCCAAGGGTATCAGGGCTCTCTTTAAGAGGCGCTATCAAGGATATCAGGGAAATAAAAACAGCTTCCGGAAAGCAACTGCTCATTTTGCAGAACAACGAAAAGCCGTTACTGTACAGCGTTAAAAAATAACCATCCTCAAAATCAACACTATTTTGACCTGTTTTTTTAAATACGACCGTCTTTTATCATCTTCCTGTAAGGAGGTTATCAGCGTTTGTATCTTACTCTCATTACCGTTTTATTTTTTTAGCTGCAACAACAAAGAGCAAACAGAAAAGCCATTGTTTGTGCTGGCGGAAAATACAGGCATTCAATTTTCAAATAAGGTTACCGACAGCAAAACAGAGAACAGTTTTTTGTTCAGGAATTTTTATAATGGTGGTGGTGTTGCAACAGGTGATATCAACAATGATGGTTTGCCGGATGTATTGTTCACCTCCAATATGGGCGACAATAAACTGTACCTTAACAAAGGCAATTTTAAATTTGAAGATATTTCTGTTGCTGCCGGACTAAAGCAGGACAGTATGTGGAGTACCGGCGTTACGTTTGCTGACGTGAACAATGATGGCTGGCTGGATATTTATATCTGTAATTCCGGTCATATTGCAACAGGCAACCGCATCAATAAACTCTACATTAATAACCACAATCTTACTTTCACCGAGTCGGCTGCAAAATATGGACTGGATCATTCCGGTTTTTGTACACAGGCATCTTTTTTTGACTATGATCTGGATGGTGATCTTGATTGTTTTATCATCAACAATAGTCCGCTGCCTTTTGCTACCGTAAGTGCCGGAAGTATGAGGGATAAGGATCTTGATAAATGGAAAGTGGATGAGAACCTGAAGGCTGGCGGCAATCATTTGTTTCGAAATGAAAACGGCTTTTATGAAGAGGTTACAAAAGATGCCGGCCTGCACAGTGGCCTCGTAAGTTTTGGCCTGGGTGTATACGTAGGTGATATCAACAATGATGGCTATCCTGATATTTACGTGGGCAACGATTTTATTGAAAAGGATTACCTGTACATCAATCAAAAGAATGGCAGCTTTAAAGATGAACTCGAGCAGTCTGTCAACGCCATCAGTATGTCGTCGATGAGTACCGATATCGCCGACATCAATAATGATGGGTACCCCGAGATATTTACCACCGATATGATACCCGATGATGATTACCGGTTAAAAACAACGGGCACATTCGACAATTTTGAATTGTACAATACCAAGCAAAAAGCCGGGCTGTTTCACCAGTATGTAAAAAACAGCCTGCAGCTCAATAACAGGAACGGCACGTTTTCTGAGATCAGTAACTACAGTGGTATGTTTGGTACCGACTGGAGCTGGGGTGCTGTATTTGTGGATGCAGACAATGATGGCTTGAACGATGTATTTGTATGCAATGGGATCAATAAGGATGTGGGCGACCTGGATTACCTCGATTTTTTTTCAAACGAAGTGTACAGTGATATGTTGCAGACCGGGCGCAAGCCTTCGGTAGAAGAGATCGTTAAACATATTCCAGTGTATCCCCTGGCCAACCGGGTATTCAAAAACAAGGGGGCGCTGCAGTTTGAAGATGTAACCAATAGCTGGGGTTTTGCAACGCCCAGTTTTTCAAACAGCATATCCTACGCGGATTTGGACAACGACGGGGATTTAGATTTGATTGTCAACAACGAGAACCAGCCATCGTTTGTGTACCGCAACAATTCGAGGGAATACAATAAGAACAATTATATCGGCATAACGCTGAAGGGTAGCCCCAAAAATACCTTTGCCATTGGTTCAAAGATCATGATCTATAAAGGATCGGAGGTCTTCAGCCGTGAAGTAGTGCCGAGCCGTGGTTTTCAAAGCAGCGTGGACTATAAACAGATCATCGGGCTTGGCAGCAATACAGCTGTAGATTCGATGATCATTATCTGGCCGGACAGGACTTACAGCAAATACGAAAAACCGGCGCTCAATAAAGTGCATACACTGCAGCAACCTGCAGGCGGCAGCACCTGGCATTTTGATCAGCCGGCAGTCAATCCGCTGTTACAAGCTGTTACTATCAATTTGGACAAACATACCGAAGATGACTATGTAGATTTTTATTACGAAAGAAACCTGCCCGAACAATTAAGCAAAGAAGGCCCCAAAGCTGCCACAGGAGATGTGAACGGCGATGGACTGGAAGATATGTATATCGGTGGCGCCAAAGACCAGGCAGGACAACTCTACTTTCAAACAAAGGAAGGCGGCTTTATCAAAAACGACAACCCGCTGTTTAAACAGTATGCCGGTTTTGAAGATGTGGCAGTAGAATTCTTTGATGCAGATAAAGATGGTGACCTTGACCTGTTCATCGGTGCCGGTGGCAACAATGTACAGCCTAACCAGCGGGAACTGCAGCACCGGCTTTACAAGAATGATGGCAGGGGCAATTTTGCCATCGACGGAACAGCTTTCTCCAATAATGACATGAATGTATCAGTAGCCATCCATTACGACTATGACGGAGATGGCGATGAAGACTTATTTGTAGGCAGCAGGAGTGTTCCGTACAATTATGGTATCAATCCCCAAAGCTACCTGTACAACAACGACGGGCAGGGCCATTTTACCGATGTAACGATGCAATTAAACCCGGCGATCAAAACAGCCGGGATGATCACGGGAGCAGTATGGGCAGATGTAAATGGTGATCATCAAAAAGAGTTGATACTTACCGGTGAATGGATGAGCACCAGGATATTCAGCTATAACAAAGCCTCCAATAAGTTTGAAGAACTAACAAACACGAACCTGGAAGACAAGCAGGGCTGGTGGCAAAGCATTGCAGCTACGGATGTGAACGGCGATGGTAACCTGGATCTGGTGATTGGTAATATTGGGGAGAATTTTTATCTACGCCCGGATAAAGAACATCCTGCCAAACTGTGGCTGAATGATTTTGATGGCAATGGAACAGCCGAGCAATTTTTAACAAGAACGATCAATGGTAAAGACATGCCGGTTTTTTTAAAGCGTGAGATCACTGACCAGTTCCCGGGCTTGAAGAAAGAGAATTTAAAACATGCAGACTATGCCCGCAAAACAATACAGGACCTGTTCAGTAAGGAAGTAATAGATCGGTCAAAACAACAATTATTTAACTATTGCCAGTCGGTGGTAGCGATCAATGATGGCAAGGGCCATTTTACGATACAGCCGCTGCCATACATGGTGCAGTTATCAAGTGTGAATGCGATCGCATCAACCGATATTAATAAAGATGGTAAACCTGACCTTATACTGGGCGGCAACCTGTTTGAGTTTCCGCCGCAGTTTGGCCGGTTGGACGGGAGTTACGGAGCAGTACTGCTGAATGATGGCAAGGGTCATTACAGTTGGCAGGAGCCAAGGGTGTCAGGCCTTTCTTTAAGAGGTGCTATCAAAGATATCAGGGAAATAAAAATAAAAGACAGCAGGGCTTTGCTCATCACAGTGAATGATCATACGCCTGCATTGTACCAAATGAAAAAATAACTGAACTTCAGTTTTATTTATGAACCAACCGGCTAAACATATTGTCATCTTTTTTTTGCTGTTGGCAATGGCTTTTTTTGCGGCGTGCACATCGCATGAAAAAGTGCAGAATGCTATGTTTGAAACACTGGACCATAACAGAACAGGCATTGAATTCAGCAACGATCTTTCTTATAACAAAGAATTCAATTTGTTCAAGTACATGTACTTCTACAATGGGAGCGGCGTGGGTGCAGCAGATTTTAACAACGATGGATTAACCGATCTATTCTTTGGTTCCAACCAGCATGATAATAAATTATACCTTAACCTTGGCGGCATCAAATTCAAAGACATTACCAAAGAAGCCGGCATACCGGAAGACGGAGGATGGACAACGGGTATTTCTGTAATTGATATCAACAACGATGGGCTGATGGATATGTATGTTTGCCGTGTTGGAAAGTACGAGATATTAAAAAGCAGGAACCAGTTACTCATCAACCAGGGCGTAAAAAATGGCATTCCAATTTTTGTAGACAAGGCCAAAGAATATGGACTGGATTTTTCTGGCTTCAGCACGCAGGCTGCATTTTTTGATTATGACAATGATGGAGACCTCGATGTTTTTTTATTGAATCATTCGGTACATGAGAATGGTACGTTCAGGCCAAGGCAGGATTTTGCCGGTACATACAATGAGGTTTCCGGTCACCGTATTTTCAGGAACGACGGATCCGTTTTTACCGATGTAACCCGGCAGACAGGCATCAACAGTACGGCGATTGGTTACGGACTGGGTATCGCCATTGCAGATATCAATCTTGATGGCTATCCTGATATTTACATCGGCAATGATTTTCATGAAAACGATTATCTCTACATCAACCAGCACAACGGCACTTTTACAGAAGAAGGCGAAAAACGCATGATGCACACCAGCCAGTTCTCCATGGGGGTAGACGTTGCCGATGTTAACAATGATGCCTACCCTGAAATCATTTCGATGGATATGCTGCCATCTGATCCGTATATTTTAAAAAGATCGCTGGGTGAAGATGCACTGGATATTTTCAATTTTAAAATAGGAGCAGGATATTCTCACCAGTATACCAGGAACAACCTTCAATACAACCGGCGCAATGATATGTTCAGCGAAGTGGGCTTGTATAGTGGTGTAGCTGCTACCGACTGGTCATGGGCGCCGCTATGGGTTGACTTTGACAATGATGGGCTTAAAGACTTATTTATCTCTAACGGTATTCCCAAAAGGATGAATGACATCGACTACATCAACTTTGTAACCAACGGCGATATACAGCAGATGATCAGGCGAAACAGCCTCGAAGAAAAAGACTATGCACTCATCAATAAGTTCCCGCAGATAAAACTGCCCAACAAATTTTATAAGAACAACGGCAACCTTTCTTTTACAGATGAAGAAAATGCGATCGATGGCAACCCGCAAACTTTTTCGAACGGCGCTGTGTATGCTGACCTTGATAATGACGGCGACCTTGATATCGTGGTAAACAATATTGATGCCCCGGCACTGGTGTATGAGAATAAAACCAGCAAGGCGGCAAAAAGATCATCGGTAACAGTGAACCTGAAGGGAGCTGAAAAAAATATCAATGCCATTGGTACAAGGCTCGTCGTGTACACAAAAAATGAGACCAGGACCTATGAAAAATATCCTGTAAAAGGTTTTTTGTCAAGCATGGAAAGTCCGCTGTTGGTGGGCGTTGAAAACACGGTGATCGATTCTGCATTATTGATATGGCCGGATAATTCTTACCAGCATATTAGTTTCCCGGCAGATAAGAATGCGATCAATGTGCAGTATCAAAAAGGATTGCCGCAATTTGATTATAGTAAGCTTACCACCCGTATTAAAAATGCAGGCACTGCAATGGTTGATATTACGCAGGAAACCAATTTTGATTACCTCCATAAAGAAAACCAGTTTGCAGAGTTTGACAGGGAGCCGTTGATACCACACATGGTTTCAACTGAGAGTCCTGCCTTGGCGGTTGCAGATGTAAATCACGATGGGCTGGAAGATGTGTTCATCGGTTCTTCAAGGGATAAAAAGCCCTGCCTGTTCCTGCAGCAGGCTTCAGGAAAATTCATTCGGTCGGCACAACCGGCATTGGACAAAGACAGTATTTATGAAAACACGAGCGCATGTTTTACAGATGTAAACAACGATGGCAATACCGACCTGGTGCTGGCCAGTGGCGGCAATGAATTTTTTGGCGATGAATTTCATAATACGCCAAGGGTTTATCTCAACGATGCCAAAGGCAATTTTGTAAAAGAAGAGAATGCGTTCGGCAACTTGTACCTGACAGCATCTTCGGTAGTGGCAGAAGATGTGAACGGAGATGGTTTTGCAGACCTGTTTATCGGCGGCAGGGTGGTGCCATGGGAATATGGACAGGTGCCGCGGTCTTATTTGTTGTTGAACGACAAGAGCGGACACTTTACAGATGTAACCAGCAGCTATGCACCTGAGCTTGCCCTGGCAGGTTTTGTAACAGAAGCATTGTGGTTCGATATTGATAAAGATGGAGATAAAGACCTGCTGCTTTCTTTGGAGTGGGGGGCTGTGGAGGCTTTTATCAATGACAAAGGGAAATTGACAAAAAAAATCTTGTGTGATCAAAAAGGCTGGTGGAATTTTCTTTTGCCTGTTGACATCGACAATGACGGGGATATGGATTTGATTGCAGGCAACCTGGGATTGAACAGCCGTCTTAAAGCATCTGACAAAGAACCACTGCGGCTTTATTTTAACGATTTTGACGACAATGGAAAAAAGGAACAGGTGCTTACCTATTACCTGGGGGGTAAAGAAATACCATTTGCCAACAAAGCAGAGTTGGAAAAACAAATGCCCATTTTGAAAAAGAAATTTTTATATGCCGGTGATTTTGCCAAAGCAACTTTAAAGGATCTGTTCACTGCTGCGAAGCTTGAAGATGCATCGGTGTTAACCGCCAACTATATGGCCAGTGCAGTTCTCCTTAACAATGGCAGCCTGCAGTTTACAGCTAAAGCCCTGCCTATGGAAGCACAGTTATCTTCCATGAAAGATGCAGTAGTGGTAAATGCCAATGACGATAACCTGCCGGATATTCTGATCATGGGCAATTACTACAATCCAAATATCGAAATGGGCAGGTACGATGCGGATTTTGGAACCATCCTGCTGAATAAAGGCCAGGGGAATTTCGTTGCGGAATCCATCAATGGATTGGTGGTAAAGAACCAGGTGCGTCACATCGCCCCGGTAAATATTGGCAAACAACAGGCATTTGTTATTGCCCGTAACAGCGATAGTGCGATGGTAATAAAATTTGCAGAAAGGGTTAACAGGAAATAGTAACGTTATCGGAGCAATGTGATGTATCCTTTGCTGCTGACAGTTTTTCCAGACAACCCCTGCATCACTATCCAGTAAACAAAAGTGCCGGCATCCAGCGGCTCTCCGTGATAGTAGCCATCCCAGCCAGTTGCAGGATTGTTCGTTTGAAACATCAACTTACCCCATCGGTTGTATACGCTAAAACTCAACAATTTATTTTTATTATCAGGGGCTATCCTGAATACATCGTTGATCCCATCTCCATTCGGACTAAATGCATTTGGCATGTAAAGCGGGTAATCGCATTTTTCAAAAATGATGATGCTGTCTGTCTTGCTGCCACATACATTGTTTACGGTAACATAATAATTGCCCGCCTGGGAAATAGTGTAAGCGTTGCCGTCAGGCAGGCCATTGTTCATCCAGTAATATTTCTCATAACCTTCCGTGGCTTTCAGTACAATGGTAGTATTCACGGTGAGGCAGGTGTCGTTGCCAAGCGCAAGGGCTGTTACATTTTTGTCAATGGCTACCTGGTAAAATTTAATGCTGTCGCAACCCAAACCTGTTCTGGTAGTTGTGTAATAAAGACCTGAGTCCTGTATCACGGTGCTGTCAGGCAGCATATAAGAACTGCCTTCACAGATATTGATCTTGTTTACGTGCAGCCTGTCTACAATATCTGTACAGCAGGCCAGTGTTTGCTGGCATTGAACTGTTTTTAACAAGGGATGTTCATCACCCCGTTTTAATGGATGGGCGAAATCATAATACGGATCCCTGAAACCATAATTCAGATCGGTAAAAACACTGTCGTGACTGTAATTCAACGTTGCAGGGGATGCTGTAATGCCAGCCGCTTCGTTAACGCAATCAATGGTGCCGGTTGCATCAGTTATCAGCAAACTGTATTTTTTTGAGTTGTTATTGCTCCTGAAAATATTGTACCCGCTGTTGCCGGCAGAAAAGCAATTTACCGGGAACTGTCCCTGCTCATCATTGTATCCCTGCTGCCAGTTGATCTGCCCCCCATCATTGATATTGCATAACATTTTTCTGCCTGCATTTTCAAACAGTAAAGTACGTGTGCCATTGCTTTTATCAACGGCTGCTTCATTTATGATGCAGCCACTAAGATCTGCAGGCGCATAAGCGATCACATTTTCTATTACACCCCTGTTGCTGCTGATAATGTTCACTCCTTTTTTTACGAGGTTGCCTGCATTGCCGGTGGGCAGGTATAATGTGGTGATGAAGGAAAGTTTTCCATTGGGCAATTCTTTTACATTTACCATATCCGGCACATAGGCCGTATCAGAAGCCGGCACAGGATATTCATAACTTGACTCCCAGATTAATTTTCCGGTGGTACGATCCAGTTCAAAAAAATGCAGGTTACCTTCTTTGATGGTACCGTTCCAAACTGTTTTGTGCAATACATCCGCAATAATGATATTGCCATTGGTTAATTGTGCCATGGCTCTCTTGCTGTCAACCCCCAGTCCTCCGGCATCAAAAAGATAAGTGAACAAAAAGGTTGACCATCTCACCTCACCGGCAGGGCCTACTTTCAATACATCATTATACGAATGATCGCCGGCACCTCTTTTGGGTCCATTGTCTGTTCCCAGGTAGGCAACCACATCACCGTCGGAAGTTGGGCATAAGTTGGTAACACACATCTCACCCGACTTGGAAAAGGTTTTGGTCCAGCTCACTTTTCCAAACCTGTCAATCTTTGACAGCAGTCCCCATTTTTTTACCGGTGGTGGAAGTCCAAATGGCGACAATACCTGTTCGACATTTCCTGCTACTATTATGCCGCCATCAGGTGTACTGACGATATCAGCAATATTGACCGCTTTAAAAAAAATGAGTTTTATAAAATCAAAAAAATCCAGGTTGTACATGTAAGACCAGAGCGGATTTCCATTTGCCGAATATTTGGCGATATGTGCCGCACTGTTATAGTCGTACAGTTTACCTGCGGAAATAATTTCATTGTTATTGGTAACTGCAGATTTGTAGAATATTTCGTAAGTGCTCGTTTCAAATTTAAGAGCGGTGAATTTATTGATACAGTTTTGGGCATTGCACAGCATCGTAAAAGCAAATAGCGATACGAATAATGAAGTAGAAAATTTTAATGGCGTTGCAATCATTTAAAGTGCATACAGTTGTTAACTGCAGCTTGCTTAAAGTTAGCCAATCTCCCCGAGTAATTATACGAATGTTAACAACGGTAAAGCGCAAACGTTTGAAACCAGCGGCGATTAGTTGTAATACATTACGGGGTAATAGATCCTCGTGGTCCATTTGCTGCTATCGGCTTCCTGCAGCCTGTTGGTAATGAGTTTAAAAAAAGGAATGGCGGGAGCCGTTAAATTATAATCGTGCACATAGTTTTCCATGGTTTGAAAAGCGCTGTCTGTTTGCCGTTGATTGCCCGTTACATCAGCCACTAAAATATTCCCGTGCGGAAGCATCCATTTGTAAAAGATCTTACCGGAGGAAGGGAGTATCTTATTGGTTGGAATGGCCACTTTGGTGAGGTAAGTGATCTTATCTTTTGTATAAATGTTAAGCATTGGCGAATCTGTCGCAATCGCAGCATGGCTGCTGATGTAATTCCTCAGTTCACCGATCATCGCATATATTTTCTGGTAAGAGGGATATCCTGCAGAAGAATCGTAGGTAAAAACCAGTGCAGTATCTGTTACTGATTCCCTCCGGACCTTGAGGCCGTAGAGACGTTCATCATTGGTATAGTAAGCAGGGATCGCATGAAGGATGCTGTTAAAATCATGCTGCAATCCGGAGGCAGCAAAGTAGAGCTGCAATCTTTTTACCGGGTTATAAGAAGTAGGCACCTGTGCCTGCCATTCAAGCCGTAAAGAATCTGCCAGCAGTGGAATAAAAGTGATGGATGAGTGGGTAATAATATTACTGTTCTTTACATCTACATTAATGGAGGAAACTGTGTAATCGGGGATAGTGTAAGTGTTATCATTCAACAATAAGGTGCCGCCAGCATTTTCCTGTTTTCCGGGCCACCATTTGCGCCACTGCTGTTCAGCAGAAAGCGTTCTGAAAAGTGCCTTTTGGTTGGTTTGAAAACTAAGTGATTGATGGATGGAAATTACATTTGGGATCAGTAAATAAATGAGGGCGATCAGGATCAACAGGAATACCAGCAGGCCAACAGTCAGTTTTTTCATTGCAATAATTTTGTGGCAAACAAATTTTCAGCAAATAAAGTTAAAATCACTCACTAAATTGTGTCAAATATTTTTTATGCTACGATTGCTTGTTACCTCCGTATTTGTATTCGTGTTGATCGCTGCCCACGCACAGGATCCATGGAAGATCACCGCCAGCAAAATTGACCCTTCTGCTTACTATGGCATCACGGTTGCCAACGGGCAGGTAGGGATTGTAAGCAGTGCCGAAGCATTTAAAGTAAAAGATGTTGTGCTGGCCGGCGCCTATGACCTGTATGGCAGGGGACGGGTGAGTAATTTTTTAAAGAGTTTTAACCTGCTCAATATGTATGTAGAAATTGATGGCAAACGGCTGGGCAATGCCGATGCTACCAATATGAAACAGGAACTTGACATGCAGCATGCAAGCTTTACCACTTCTTTCGATTATAAAGACATTGCCACCATCTCCTACACTTATTATGCATTGCGCCAGTTGCCTTATTCTGTGTTGATGGATATCAGCATCACCGCCAAAAAATCGTTGAGCCTGGGCGCTGCCAGCCAAATGGATGCACCCGACGCATTAAAAGATGTACAGAACTACTACAACGAGATCGACCGGCCGCATACTACCATCAGCCTGCTTACTTCTACTGCAAAAAGCCCTACCGGTAAATTATTGATGTGTGCCAGCAACGCATTTATTTTTTCTGAAGCACATGGCAGTGAACCAAGGGTGATACATGAAATGTGGGATAACAACATGCACCTGATGAAATTCGCCAAAAAGATGAATGCAGGAGAAACCTACCGGTATTCCATTGTGGGATCTTCCATTACATCGGCGCATCACGATGATCCATTGAATGAAGCGGAACGCCTCACCATTTTTGCCAAACTGCAGGGCAGAGAGCGGCTGGTGGAAATGCACAACAAAGCATGGGACGAATTGTGGAAGAGCGATATCATCATTGAAGGCGATGCACAAAGCCAGCAGGATGTGCACAGCATGATCTATCACCTCTATTCTTTTGTAAGGGAAGGTGGCTCCAACAGCCCGTCGCCAATGGGTTTAAGCGGACTTGGATACAATGGTCACGTTTTTTGGGATACAGAATTGTGGATGTTCCCGGCCCTGCTGCAACTGCATCCAGAAATTGCCAGGAGCATGGTGGAGTATCGGTTTGAAAGACTGGAGGCCGCAAAGCGAAATGCTTTTGGCAAAGGATACAAAGGTGCGATGTATCCCTGGGAAAGTGCCGGAACAGGTGTAGAAGAAACGCCGGTATGGGCACTGAGCGGACCTTTTGAACACCATATCACTGCAGATGTTGCCCTGGCCACCTGGAATTATTATTGTGTTACACAGGATAAAAACTGGTTAAAAGAAAAAGGCTGGCTGGTGTTAAAAGCCACTGCCGATTTTTGGGCGAGCCGGGTGGAACGCAATGGCCCCGGTCAGTATGACATTAAAAATGTAGTAGCTGCAGATGAATGGGCAGAGAATGTAGACAACAACGCTTTTACCAATGCTGCTGCAAAAGCCAATTTAAAATATGCCACTGAGGCTGCTAAATTACTGGGTATTGCACCCGATGCAGACTGGATGAATGTTGCCAACAATATCCCTATTTTAAAAATGGCAGACGGCATTACCAAAGAACATGCAGCTTACAATGGCGAAGGCATTAAGCAGGCAGATGTGAACTTATTGAGTTACCCGTTGAAGGAAGTGACGGATCCCAAACAGGTAAAAAGAGATTTGGATTATTATTCTGTTCGGGTGCCCAATGAGGGTACGCCGGCAATGACGCAGGCCATCTTTGCATTGCTGTATTCAAGAGTGGGCGACAAAGAAAAAGCGTATCACTTTTTTAAAGATGCTTATGTACCGAACCTGTTGCCTCCTTTTAATGTAATTGCGGAAACCAAGGGCGGCACCAATCCATACTTTTCTACCGGCGCCGGCGGTATACTACAGGCCATGCTCAATGGTTTTGGCGGATTGGAGATTACGCCGTCGGGCATTGTGCAGGTAAAATCTGTATTGCCGCAACAGTGGAAAAGCCTGACCTTGAAGGGTATCGGGGTAGAGAGAAAAACATTTATGGTGAAATAAATTTGTTCCGCTAAAGGACTGGTGTACTGTTAACTTTTAGCCGTTACAATAGGCCGATACCTCCGCAACCGTTTGCGGGTGCAGCTTTCAAAAAAAAGTTGCGCCATCACAAAGTCATTAACAAAAAAAACCACTACATTGCATATCACTAACGAATGAGAAAGCTTGTTGCCATATTTATGCTTGCTATTTTTGCCTTTAACGTGGCAGGGTACCAGGTTATATACAACTACATGGCAGCTAAGGCTGATGCTGGTTTAGAACTGGCCCTTGATCAAAATAACTACAGCGACGAAGACCTTGTTACCATCAAGCAGCCAACCAATCTTCCTTATTATACCAACTCAAAAGAGTTTCAGCGCATTGATGGGGAAGTTGAAATGGACGGTGTTAAATACAAATATGTAAAATGCCGTATCTACAATGATTCACTCGAAATGCTTTGCATCCCTAATAAAAGCAAGATGCAGATCGAGCAATCTAAGAACGACTACGCTAAAGTAGCCCACGATTTCCAGCAGGATAATGGCAAAAAGAAATCGGGTTCCGACAATAAATCTTTCCAGAAATCTTTAAGTGAATATGAAGAACAGTCGCTTTTATCAATTGATTGCGGCAGTAAACTTCTTGTAAATAATTATGTTTTGGTAAACTCCGTATTCGAAGAAAACCGTTATTTCACTACAGAAGAACATCCCCCCGATAATTTCCTTTCTTAAGTCCTGATCATTTTTTATGCCTTTTACGGGCAAGTGTTACGCTCAATTAGCACAGTAAAAAATCCAGCGTATTTACATGTAAGTAATCGTTTTTATGGAACCAGCCGTTCCTTAAGCCTGCAATTGCTGTTATGGCAATGAGTTACCTGCATGTGGATATACAACCATTGAATCAATAAATACATAATAAGATGAAAATCATTACTGCTCCTCTGGCTTTACTGCTATTGTTAATTGGCTGTACTAACAAGCCTGTTCCAAAAACGTATTTTGATAATGCGTCTACTTACTGTAAAACGGTGAAAGAACTGAATGAAGTGGTTAAACATGTGGGCTTTGCGCCAATCGTGGCAAGCCGCAATTATGCTTATGCCAATATTGCGGCGTATGAGTGTATTGCCGGTGGCTACCCGGGCGAATACCAATCGATGGCCGGCCAGTTAAATGGCTTAAAGGCTGTGCCAAAGCCGGAGGCTGGTAAAAAGATCGACTTTGAATTTGCTTCCCTGCTGGCATTCAGCAAACTTGGTGAAGCAGTTACTTTCCCTGAAGGCAGCATGAAAGATTATGTAGACAGCCTGAAGAAATATGTTAAAGACCAGGGCATGCCCGATGAAATGTATAATAACAGCGTGGCCTATGCTGATACCGTTGGTAAAGTAATACTTGCCTGGAGCAAAAAAGACAATTATGCCCAAACAAGAAGTTCTTCCCGCTATACCGTAATCGATACACCAGGCCGCTGGGTACCAACACCACCTGCTTATGCAAGTGCGCTGGAACCACACTGGGCCGAGATCAGGACCATGGTGATGGACAGTGCTTCACAATTTAAACCGGAAAGGCAGTGCTTCACAATTTAAACCGGAAAGGCCATTTGTTTTTAATATCAAAGACAAAAACAGTGATTATTATAAACAGGTGATCGCTGTAAAAAACGCAGTAGACAGTTTAAACGATGAGCAAAAACACATTGCAGAATTCTGGGATGACCTGGGCGGTAAATTAAATGTAGCAGGACATGTAATGTTTATCACAAAAAAATTCTCACCCCCCGGCCACTGGATGAATATAGTAGGCATTGCTGCTGAAAAATCAAAGGCCAGCTTCAGGAAAACCGTTGCGGCCTACGCCTTAACTTCTGTAGCCATGTTCGATGCATTCATTCAATGCTGGGACGAAAAATTCCGCAGCAATACCGTAAGGCCTGAAACAGTGATCAATAAATATTTTGATCCTGAATGGAGGCCTTATTTACAAACACCACCGTTTCCTGAATACACTTGCGGCCACAGCACCGTATCATCTGCAGCAGCCGAAGCACTTACCAAGTCATTCGGCGACAACTTCGCTTACACTGATACCAGCGAACTGGAATTTGGCATTGCCAACCGCTCCTTTACCTCATTCCGCCAGGCTGCTGAAGAAAATAACTGGGCAAGGTTCTATGGAGGTATTCATTTTCATCCAAGCTGCATTGTAAGCAACAAATGTGGTAAGATGGTAGGAGACCTGGTGGTAGGAAAATTAAAATTGGAAAAACAGTGATCGGTTGATCACATCATTTAATAACAAACAGCGGCCTGTCTCAAAGCAGGCGCTGTTTTAAAAGCAACAACAAAATGAAAAAAATAATTGTATTGTTATCCGCATGCATTGCAATGAACAATGCCGTTCGCTCACAAGGCTGCGTGGCCATTAAAGGAAATGGCGCAAGCTGTATGATGGTACATCCCGAAGAATCCAGCAAAGCCGGCTGGCAATTCAGCACCAGCGGTCGTTACTTTAAATCGTTCCGGCATTTTTCCGGAACAGAGGAAAACAAGCAGCGGCTGATCGATCATTCCGAAGTGATCAACCACACCACTGTAATCGATTTGGCATTAACACGTGTGCTGAACGACCGCTGGTCTTTTATGATAGATGTACCCATTATCAACAATGGCCGTTCTTCATTGTATGAACACGGGCTGGTAAATGGGGCCTACATTAAGAAGGAAAGACATTCTACCCATTCTTTTGGTATTGGTGATGTAAGGGTGGCAGCATACCGCTGGATGCTTGATCCGGCTAAAAGCAAAAAAGGAAATATCCAGTTGGGCGTAGGGATCAAATTGGCCACCGGCGATTATGACTATAAAGACTACTGGTACAATGTTGGTCCAAATGGTACCAAAGAACTGCGTACGGTTGACCAGTCCATACAGCTTGGTGATGGTGGTACCGGTTTTACCATTGAACTGAATACTTTCTATAATTTCAAAAGCAATTTTGGAGTGTATGGTAATTTTTATTACCTGGCCAACCCAAGGGAGCAGAATGGTACAAGAACTTACAGGGAAACATTAACGCCTGCATTGGCCAACGAGGCCATCATGAGTGTACCTGACCAATACATGGTCAGGGCTGGCTTTAACTATTCTTTCAATCACATCAAAGGTTTGTCACTTGCGGCAGGCGCAAGGCTGGAAGGCATTCCTGTGAATGACCTCATCGGTGGCAGCGGCGATTTTCGCAGACCTGGTTATATCTGGTCGCTCGAACCTTCTGTGAATTATGCTATCAAAAATGTAAATCTTTTTGCTTCCGTACCGGTGGCCCTTTACCGTAACCGCACACAAAGCGTAACCGATAAAGAAAATTCTATCAAGAGGGGCGTTTTTGTAAGGGGCGATGCAGCTTTTGCAGACTATGCCATCAATGCAGGTATCAGCTTTAAGTTTTAATTATTTCATTTTAGCCAAGCAACAACAAACTGTATGAGAAAATTTTTAAAACTATTTACAATCATTTTATTACTAACGGTTACGGGCAAGGTATCATCTGCGCAGACGGATATGGATGCCATTATGATGAGCAAAAAGCAACTTTGTATCGGGCCGATGTACAGTTACAGCAGTTGGACAAACTACTGGGAAGACACATTAAAAAGAGATAATGCCAATCTTGGAAAAGTATCTACGCAAATGTATTCACTGATGGCAGCCTATGGCGTTTCAGATAAACTGAATATATTGGTAGGTGCGCCCTATGTTAGCACCAAAGCATCTGCAGGCACACTGCACGGCATGAAAGGTGTGCAGGACCTGAGTGTTTTTGTGAAGTACATGCCCATCGAAACAGAAATTGGCCCTGGAACGTTTTCGGTGTACGGTATCGGCGGTGTATCGATTCCACTTACCAATTATGTAGCTGACTTTCTTCCTTTGTCAATCGGGTTAAGAAGCAAAACTGCTTCGTTGAGGTTGATGCTCGATTACCAGGTAGGTAATTTCTTTGCCACCGCATCTGGTACTTATGTATTTAGGGATAATATTACCATTGACCGCACTTCCTACTATACCGATCATCTCATTATCAGCAATGAAGTTGAAATGCCCGATGCATCCAATTTGAATGTGCGTACCGGCTACCGGAGTGACAAGTTGATCTTTGAAGCCGTGCTGAACCATTGGAACACTATCGGTGGATTTGGTATCACAAGGAATAACATGCCTTTCCCCAGTAATAATATGGATGCAACTACGCTCGGGGCTTCCTTTAAGTACACAGTTACAAAACAACACAACCTGTTTATTGTGGGTGGAGCCAATGCTACAATCAGTGGCCGAAATGTGGGACAGGCTACTTCATTTTACGGTGGATTGTTTTATGTAATTGATTTCAGTAAAAAAGGTAAGGCAACTTCTTCAACCAAAACAGCAGCTCCCAAAAAGTAATTACCATGAAAAAAATATTTTTATTTTCAGCTTTAATCATAGCCGCCGGCGTAATTGTTATCAGTTCCTGTAACAAAGATGTTGTGGGAAGAACCGATGAAACGCCTGCATTAAAACCAGTTAAAACGGATGCCAATGCCGGTACCTGGAAACCTGTACTACTGGCTGCACCAACAGATGTTGCAGTGGCGGCTCCCGGCGCAACCAATACCCCGGATTATATCGCACAGGTAAACGAAATAAAAAGCTTCCAGGCCAACCTTACCGATCATGAAAAAGCGATCGTAAAATACTGGAGCGCAGGCGCCGTATTGAGGTGGAATGAAATATTAAGGGAACTCGTTGCCAAACACAACCTGCCGCCTTACCAGAATGCAGATGGCACGTACCCTTTCCCAAGTGCCAATAACCCGCTGGCATACCCGCAATTTCCATTTGCCAACCCCCCCTATGCTGCAAGGGCATATGCTTACGTAAGTGCAGCCACTTACGATGCACTGGTAAGTGCTTATTATTATAAAACATTGTACAACCGTAAAGCCCCTTACAATGTTGATTCTTCATTAAATGTACTGATCCCTAAAAACGACCTTCCTTCTTATCCGTCTGAGGATGCAGTGGTAGCAGGTGTTTCGGTAGAGATGCTGAAATTGCTGTTTCCCGGGGACCAGGATTATATACAGCAAAAAGCAGAAGAACACAAAAGAGCAAGGATCATTGCCGGTGCCAATGTAAGGAGTGATATAGAGGCTGGAGAAGCGCTTGGCAAAGCAGTAGCACAAAAATTTGTTGCCCGTGCAAGAGGCGACAGGGCCGGCGCAGCCGCCGGCAACCAGGCAGCCTGGACGCAACTGGAAACAGATTGTATGGCAAGAGGGGAAACACCATGGTATAGCCTGGAATTGCCAAAGCGTCCGCCGATGCTCCCTTTGTTTGGAAAAGTAAAAACGTTTTTATTTGATTCTCTAACTGCTATTTCGCTTCGACCGGGTCCTCCACCATTAGTAAAGAGCCAGCAGATGAAAGATGAAACCGACGAAGTGTACCAGCAGATACTTCATCCAACAAGAGAAAAAACCAGGATCGTGCATTTTTGGGCTGATGGTGTTGGCACTTACACGCCACCCGGCCATTGGGATGCGATCGCTGCGGAAGATTTTATAGGAAAAAATTTCAGTGAGGTAAGGTGGGCAAGAAATATGGCCCTGCTGAATATGAGTTTGATGGATGCAGGTATCGTGTGCTGGGATACAAAATATTTTTATTTCAACCCAAGACCAACCCAGTTGAATCCGGCGATCAAAACCATAACAGGTATACCAAATTTCCCGGCATACATCTCAGGTCACTCAACATTTAGTGGTGCTGCGGCCGCCGTACTGAGTTATATCATACCGGAAAGAGCAACTGCTTACGAAGCAATGGCACAGGAAGCCTCTATGTCCCGTTTATATGGTGGTATTCACTTTAAAAGTGATTGTACCGTGGGCCTCACAACCGGTAAAAATGTGGGGAGTTACGCAGTTGCAAGAGCAAGAGGCGATCATGCCGATGATTAAGAATCGTTAAGTTTTATTATAAGCGCTGCAGTTCCCTGCGGGGCACATTTTAAAACTTTTATTATAAAAATTTTTTGAAGTTGATTTTACGTTAAGGTAAACGGTGCTGTAATTCTTTACGGGCACCACTTTTTTACAGTCGTTTAAAAGTGCCGCCAACTAAAAATGTCAGAACATGAAGGGGTTTAAAATAGCAACAGTAAGTATGTTTTGCTGTAGCTGCGTTTTTGCCCAGCAGCAGGATACAGTAAAAAATATAATGCAGGTACTCGACAGCGTTACCCTGCATTCGTACATCTATCTAAATGCGCCCAAACCATTACCAGCATCGCAGGGCACTTATCTTTTTTCGGGAAAGAAAACTGAAGTGATCAACCTGTTACAGATCCCGGCAGATGTAACCAGTAAAACCGGGCGCCAGGTATTTGCAAAGATACCCGGCATATTTGTGTATGATATGGATGGAACAGGCAACCAGGTGAACATTGCTGCCCGTGGTCTTGATCCGCACCGTGGATGGGAGTTCAACATCCGGAAAGACGGTATCATCACCAACTCCGATATGTATGGTTACCCGGCCAGCCACTACAGTATGCCATTTGAAAGTATAGAAAGAATTGAATTGGTAAGAGGAACCGGTTCATTGCAGTATGGCGCCCAGTTTGGAGGTATGTTAAACTACATCAGCAAACAGGGCGACAGCAGCAGGGCGTTTAGTTTTGAAAGTATCAATACAGCCGGTTCTTTTAATTTGCTCAGCAGCTACAATGCCATTGGCGGTAAGATCAATAAGTTCCGGTACTATGCCTATATCCAGAAAAAATCAAGAGATGGTTACCGGGATAATGAACATACTACTTCCGAAGCAGAAGGCATTGTTCTGTCTTATGATTTCAATAAGAATTTTTCTGTACGGGCAGAATGGGCCCGTTCAACATATTTGTACCGTATACCCGGGCCTTTAACAGATAGTATGTTTTATGCTGATCCAAAACAGGCTACCCGTTCCCGTAACTATTTTAGTCCGGATATCCATATTCCGTCTGTTACTATTAACTGGCAATTGGGCAGCAAAACAAAACTGCAGTTTACTTCCTCCGCCGTACTTGGTGCCAGGAGCAGCGTGCAGTTCGACAAGCCTACGAATATCAGGGACAGCATCAATACAACAACCCTGCAATACAATAACCGGCAGGTTGATATTGACAGGTTCAACAGTTACACCAACGAACTTCGCCTGCTGCAGCAGTATGTGTTGGGCAAGCAAACCAGCCAGCTTTCAGCAGGGGTTCAATACATGAACAACGATCTGCACCGCACGCAACTGGGTAAAGGCAGCACCGGAAGCGATTACGATCTTACACTGGTAGCGCCGGGCTGGGGACGTGATGTACATCTTAAAACCACCAACATCGCCCTGTTTGCAGAAAACAAGTTCCAGTTAATGCGAAATTTATCGGTGAATCTTGGCGCCCGGATAGAAATGGGACAAACAGATATGAGTGGCACCATTACTTACTATCCTGGCAATGCCATTCCTGTTTCCATCAAACATCATTTTCCTTTACTGGGTGTCAACTTTTCTTACAAGGCGCCAGGCAATATGGAGTTGTATGGTGGATGGAGCCAGAGCTATCACCCGATGCTGTTCAAAGACCTGATACCGGCTTCGCTGTATGAAAAAGTAGATCCGGCAATCAAAGATGCAAAGGGCTACAATGCAGAGTTCGGATTGAGGGGCAACTGGAAATTTTTACGCTGGGATGTAACCGGTTTTTTACTGCAGTACAAAAACCGTTTTGGTACATTGGCTGAAACAGATAACGAGGGGGCGTTCTATACCTATCGCACCAATATCGGCAATTCACTTACCAGCGGCGCAGAAATTTTCTTGCAAGCCGATTGGATACTGCATAAAGCGATCGGCCTTTCTGTTTTTACATCTACGGCGTTTACACATGCCCGATATACCAGCGGTAATGTAAAAGCCGGCAATGTCAACAGCAATATCAACGGAAACAAAGTAGAAAGTTCGCCCGACTTCATCACCCGGAACGGTGCAACCATTCGTTACAAGATACTCAGCTATTCAGTTTTATATAGTTATACCGGCGCTACGTTTGCGGATGCACTGAATACAGTGGCCCCTTTAAAAACAACCGGCGCTGTGGGGCTCGTGCCAGCTTATGGAATTGTAGACATGAACGTTTCAGTGCGTTTTTCTAAAAGCATCGAACTAAAGGCAAACATCAATAACGTAACCAACAAACAATACTTTACCAAGCGCCCCACATTTTATCCTGGTCCAGGCGTATGGTCAAGCGATGGAAGAAATGTAAGTGTAACGTTGATGCTGCGTATGTAAACAGTAACTACACTAACAGGCACGAATAGGAATTTGACGGAATGTTGATTACAGGAACTTATATCAATTCCGGAAATAAAAGCTGCCAGGCTGCAGCAAAGTGCTTGAAACTTATTGAAAAGGAGAAGCAACTTATATCGGACAGTAAAGTTGTTGGCAGATCAGGCAAATTGTAATTGCAGCAAAAAAACGCCAATGCCTGCCGCAAAACCAAGGAGCGCCAGCCAGCCGATCTTTTTGAGGTACCACATAAAATCAATTTGCTCAATGCCCATTACGGCTACACCTGCAGCAGTGCCAATGATCACAGCGCTGCCTCCTATGCCGGTGGTGAGCGCTAAAAACTCCCAGAATGGATGGTCAGTTGGATAGGTGCTGAGATCGTACATGCCCTGTGATGCAGCCACCAGCGGTACATTGTCTACAATGGCAGAAACCAGGCCCAGTGCAACACCAATAAGGTAATCATTTTTTAAGGTGTTGCTTAAAAAGCCAGCCAGTGTTGTGAGCAGCCCATAAGATTGCAATGCCGATACAGCCAGTAATATCCCCAGGAAAAATAAAATACTTGGTGTGTCAATTCTTTGCAACGCTCTTGCCACAGTAAATTGATCTGCCAGTTCCTGCCCTTTGTTTTTATGAATGAGCGTAGTGATCACCCACATCAATCCCAGCGCAAGCATCATCCCCATAAAGGGAGGTAGATGCGTAACGGTTTTAAAGGCGGGTACAAACAGTAAAAATCCAATGCCAGCAAATAAGATCGTTCTGCCCTCTTTTTTTTCTTCGGGCGTGCAGGACGATGCCGGAATGGCTGCGATCTTCTTTCCCCTGAAACGATGAGCGATGATGAAGGCAGGAATGATACATGCAGCCACGCTGGGTAAAAATAATTGCCTGATGATATTTAGTGCAGTGATCTGTCCGCCGATCCAGAGCATTGTAGTAGTTACATCTCCCAGTGGCGACCATGCACCGCCAGCATTGGCAGCAATTACAATGATGCCGGCAAACCAAAGCCTGTCTTCTTTATCAGTTAATATTTTTGCACACAACGAGGTCATAACGATCGCCGTGGTCAAATTGTCGAGCAAAGATGAAAGAAAAAAAGTAATGGTGGTAATGACCAGCAGCAACCGTTGTTTATTGGTAGTACTGATCTTTTGTGTAATTATGTCGAAGCCATTGTGTGAATCGATGAGTTCTACGATCGTCATAGCTCCCAGCAGGAAAAAAAGAATAGAGGCAATATCTCCCAGGTGATGCAATAGTTCCTCTCCAACAATATCGGGCTGGTTGCTTTGAACTATATAAATGGTCCAGCATAATACACCGGTAATCAATGCTGCTGCTGCTTTGTTTATCCTTAGCGGATGCTCGAAAGCGATGGCTGCATAGCCCAGAACAAAAACACTGATCATTAATATTGATACCATATTGACCGGGAAATGGTTTAGGAGGTAAAGATAAGTGGATTCAACTTTGCACTGTTGCTGACTGTTGAATAGTAATATCAAAAAGGATAACCGATGGCGAGGTTCAGCACCAGGTTTTCTTTTCGCCATTGGCTGTCGCCGAATGAGATCTTATCGATCACCCAGGCCGGTCCGCCGGGCAAATATGGTTTTCGGATGGGAAAAGCAGCATCCACACGAAGTACTAAAAAGCTGAGGTCAAACCTTAAACCAACACCGGTGCCTACAGCAAATTGTTGTAAGAACTGGTTGTTGAATTTAGCTCCCGGTCTTGAAGTATCATCCCTGGTGGTATAGATATTTCCGGCATCAATAAACAATGCGCCTCTTACAATGGAAGCAATTTTAAAACGTAACTCTGTATTCATCTCGAGTTTGATATCACCGGGTTGATCGGGCAGGTAAGTTTTTGTAAGTGAGGCATTGCCGGCATAATAAGTGCCGGGTCCAAGGCTGCGTGCCCTATACGCACGGATGCTGTTGGTACCGCCAATAAAAAATTGTTTAATGAATGGCATACTGTTGCTGTTGCCGTATCCATAACCTGCTCCAACGATCACCCTGCTTACCAATTCATTGGTGCGCTCTCTCCTTGGTCTTCCAAGTGCCAGGTAATGGCGGAACTCTACTTCGCCTCTTACGTACTGCGAAAAAGGGGTGTTAAATATTTTTTTCTCTTTGCCATTGCTCACATCGGCACCGCTGAGCAAACCAATGATATTTCCTGAAAAATCTACATTGGCATTAAAATAATAGTTGTGCCGTTTGTTGTTAGGTTTTGCCTGGCTGGTAAAATTAAAATTGTAGTTGGAGCCGATGATGAACTGCCTTTCGATACTGCGGGCGAGGGTGATGTTGGTATCAAGCGCTAACTGGAACGAAGGTGTAATGCCGGACGGCACTACATAATTAATAGCAATGGGGTTGAACTGGTGTTCTTTTGTAATAGAAGATTTCCATACCCAGCCAAAACTTGTTTTGTAACTGTTCAATGTGTACTGATCACTTCGCCTGAAATATTCATACCCGAGATTGATCCTTGTATTGGGAACAAAATCACTGTTCCTGCCAAATTTCACCGGGCCGATCACTCTTGGTATCAGCAGGTCCAGGTTGCCGCCAAAGCGGATGGTTCCTATATTTTGTTGCCCTGCAATCTGCGTTTCAACACCAAAGAATCCACTGAGACTTAGTTGTTCGGCGCTCTTAAATGCGTTGCGGTTCTTCAGGCTCAACGTAAGATCGGTACCGCTGGCATTGTTTGATTTGGTGAGCGCAGATACCTGCGCTTTGGCAGAATATTTATTATTAGGTGATAAATAATAAAATGCATTTAAGCGGCGGTCGTTCACCGTATCGACTTCTTCAAACCTTGCTTTTACAAATTTGTAAACACCGAGACTCACCAGCCTGCTAAGCGTAAGATTGTGATCATTGCGGTTGTACAGGTCGCCCGGGTGAAAACGGATATTGCGTTTGTACATGCGGGGATTGAATTTTTTCAATGGATCCACCACGTAAAAACTATCATAAAGAATTGCTTTCTCCCTGGAGAAATTGGTATCACTCGCCAGGTTGTAATCAGCGTAAATAATTACATCGCCAATGCGGTAAGGATGTTTTGCCTGTGGAGGTGTTTCTGGCTTTGTTTGCAGATAAATGTTCACAGTGTTACTGCCCGGGGTGCTGTCTACTTTTGCCAGCAGGTAATTCTCGCTGAAGAAGAAATAACCTTTTTGTTTCAACCTCGTATCGATCCTCGTTCTTTCGGCTTTGATCACATCCAGGTCGTAAGGCCTTCCCTTTCTAAGAGAACTTCTTCTTGTAACAGACCTGATGGCGGCACTCAGTTCACTGGAATCTTTAGGAAAATTTACACTGTCGATGATATACCTGGGGCCTGCCATGATGGTAAACAAACCGGTGGTGCGTTTGTCTTTCGTGCTGGTGTCAACAGCGGAACGGCTTTTAAAAAAGCCTCTGTTTTGAAGGCGGTTGACAAGGATGCTGTTGTTTTTTTCAAAATTAACATCACTGGCATACACCGGCGGTTCGCCCAGTTTGTTCCTGATCAGGTAGCGAAGTCCTTTGCCTTTAGGCTTTCCGGCAATATTGTAAAACCAGAGTTTTACCCTTAATCCCAGGATTTTACTGTTGGGTTTTGGTAAAATGATGGCCTGCAGTTCTTCTTTCAACACCGCTTTTTGTGACCCGGAATTCGTATCACTTGCTACGTATTTTATTTTGGAACCAGTGTAAAGGGTTTCTCCTTTTGGAAGGTATCTGGTATTGTTGCACGAACAGAAAACGAACAGGAAGCAGGAGCATACAAAGCCGAACGAAAATAATTTTTCGCTTAGCCGGGTGTTTGTACAATTCAGATCATTCAACTTCATTATCAAAAGATGTTTATAAGTTTAATTGATCACAGGCAGATTTTAAAAACGGTCAACATAAAACCGGTAAAGCGGCGAATTACAATAATAAAAATTTTTGTTATTCCGCTTTCGCTCTATCCGCAGCCTGCTTGTCCTTCTTTTCTTTTTCCTCCTGCGCTTGCTTTTTTTCTTTGGCTGCTTTTTCCAACAGTTTCTGCTCTTCCGTCTTGCGATTGAAGATCTGTTTGAACTCGTTGAAATCAAAGGTGAATATGAAAGCCACTCCTGATTCGATCACCTGTCCTTCTATCACGCCTTCGTAGTGGTTGCGGCGATAGGCCCTCAGACTGTACCGTCCATCTTTACTCAACAGGTAATCAACTGCCACATCGCCTGCGATGTTGCTGGTGCTTTCATTGGTATTGGCCGGCCCTTCCAGTTCAAAATTACTTCCTACGCTTACCCTCAACCGGTCGTTCAGCAATCGCTTACTAACGCCAACGGTTAGGTCGGTTCGGCTGGTACGGGTGCCGCTCGAATAATCATCCTCCGCATTCACACCAAAATTCAGGTCTACGCCTTTTATCAAACTGCCGGCAAGATTGTTCAGTTGTTCAGTCAATATCCTGCTCACACTTGTTTTGGCAGTACTGGCGAGCGAAGTAGCATCGGCCGCATTTTCCAATGGGTTTTCCTGTATGAACCTGTTGAGCAACAGCAACGCAAATACCTGTTTGTTTAGTTCTGCATCATCCCGGCGAACCTGCTCCAACTTGGTTTCCACATCTGTCCATTTCGATTTTTGATCATCCGGTAACTGGATGTCAAAACTGATCTGCGGTTTCAGCAGTTCACCTTTCATCTTCAGCACTACATTAAAAGGAACCTTTGCTTTGTATTTGCCAGCATCCGTTGCCGATAGGTTGGCCAGTTCGCTTTGTAATAAATTTACAGGCTGGGTATTGGCGATATAAATGGCGCTGATGTCAACGGTAGCGCTCATCGGGTCACCCGTCCAGGTGATCACACTTCCCGGTTGTATGATGAATTGTCTTTTTAATAAACTCAGGCTAAGCTGGTACGATCCGTTTTGCAATTCATAGTTACCTGTTAAACTGATCTTGCCACTTTTATCAAAGCCGGCAGCCAGATCGGCCTTGCCTCTTATTTTCAATGCATCACCGCTGCGTTCGTCTATCACCAGCGTAATCTGTGCAGCCGTGTCTGATTCCAATGTGGTAGTCAGATCAAGACCTGCCAATTCAGGGAAACGCCTGGCGGTATCGATCGCCGCTTTAAAGATGCTGTCGGCGCTGCCTCCATATACATCTACAAATTGTACCACACCATCCCTGTTTTCGATTTCAGGGTTAGAACTGGGCAATACAAAAGTGATGTTGGTAGATTTATTGATCTTAAGATCTGCGTTTACAACCGGTGCCGTTAATGAACCTTTCACCGTAATGGCTGCATTCATATTCATGTCACCGTAGTACAATGAATTTTGTTTGGGTGGTGCAGTGAGTACCCGGAAATTGTCAGCGTTCAGGTCAAGGTCGAAACGATAGGTCTTAAAATCTTCTGTAAAAATATTGCCGTCAAGCACGGCCTTATTGCCTGCAGAATCTACCAGTGTGAATTTCTCAAAGCTGATATCCCTTGATGATACCAGGATCGTCTCATTGGTCAACCGCAGTTTTTCACCCGTTAATTTGGGTGTAATGCTGGCGTTCTCAAAATGAACGCTGCCATTCAGATCAGGATCAGTAGTTGTTCCCTTAATGCTCACTTCTCCTTTCAGGCTCCCATCTGCCTGCGACAAATTGCCAAACGTAAAAGGCCTGATGCTTGCCATGTTCAGGTTGTTGATCAGCAGCTTCAGATCCATACGGCTTTCGCCGGTGTAATATTTGCCTGAAAGTTTTACATCATTGTTTTGCCCGGTAATGCTTACATCAGTTGTAAATGCGTTGGCTGTTTCATTATCAACCTTCACAGCTAAATTGCCGATAGTGTCGGTGTTAAAAGTAAGTGTGTCTACCCTTATGTCTGCGGTAAAAACAGGGTTGGTGATGGCATTTTTAACCAATGCCTTTCCGTTGATCACACCATCCAGCAGCAACGAATCCTGCTCTGCCAGGTTGGTAAGTGTTTTAATGTGAAAGTCTTTCAGCACAATATCAATTGGTGCCGACTTGTTTTCGCTGGTTGAATTTACCGATAGTAACTGGCCGCTGTTACTGATATCGAAATGATGTACAATAATGCCGGTGCTGTCGTACAAAATATAATTGCTGTTATCCACCAGCCAGTTTTTATAATTCAGCATCAGGCTATCAGACAACACCGCCCTGATGGACTTGTTTTGTTCCTGTGATATTTTGGTACCCAGCCGGTATTTGTCTTTTCCATCAATGTCTGCAATGTTGAGTGTTGAATACAATTCATTGTTGGCAACGAATCCGTTAAGCGTGGTTTTTTGCAACCGGAAGGCTTTGGTGCCGGCGGTGTTCACAGAAGCAGCATATAACAGTTTATCCGAAGGATTGCCGGCAGTGATGGTCAGGCTGTCCAGCACCTGTTCGCCTACCTGCACTTTGGGTGCATTAACCAGCAGGTTGATCTTTTCTGTGCTGCCGTCAAAATCAGCTTTTAGGTGAATGGTATCGGTGCCCCTCAAAGAAGGCGCAAATACAAACAATAAACTGTCTGGTATAATGGCTGCGTTTAGTTTCCATTGATCTTTTGATACAGCAGAATCTTTGATACCGATGTTATAATATTTGTTGATGAGTTGCAGGGCGCCTGTGCCAATGGTTGCCAGGTTATATCGGCCCTGCAGGGAAGCCCTTGCGATCTGGGAATTGAGTGAAATTGTTTTCCCCGTGTCTGTGCTGGCCGCCGCAATGCTGATGGTATCTGCCTGGTACCGGGTGTCGTCGTTCGATACAACCAACCCGGCTATTTGAACAGTACCCTGTGGTGCATCAAGGGAAGCGACCGGAACATCGGCCATCACGTTTCCGTGTATGCGAAGATCACCAGCGTACAAACCCAGCGGTTTCAGCAACAGGCTATCCAGTTGCAACTGCATTTTTACGGCGGATGCAGAATTGTTCTGCAGTTGTGCCGAACCGTTCAAATGAAACGCAATGCTTTTATCAGCCATACTAGCATCCAGGGTGGTAAAGCCGCGGTGTGCTGTTGCGGTTGCTGTAAGCTGTTGGTAATTGTAGCCTTTTATAACTGCCGACTTAATGGTTGCGGTAGCATTGGTATTTAACCTGTCAGGCGTAAAGCCGCTGCCCTTTGCAGCAAAACTCATGGTAACTCTTCCGAGCAGGGTATCCTGTTTTAATAAATAACCGGCATCCACATTATTGAGTGTGCCTTTTAGATCATAGGTTTCATTGGCGCTGTTCAAAAATCCGTTGAGGGTTCCATTGCCTTTATTTGTTTGCAGCGATACATTGCTGGTAAAACTGGTGGCCGAACCGGTAAAACTGCCATTCAACTGCATCGTTTCCGGTAGGCGGATATTGGATGGAATGGTACCGGCCGGAACAAAGCGTTCTATATCCTGTTTGGTAGTTTTGAAAGAAGCAATGTTAAGATCGTACCTGGTTTTATTTACATCCGGCAAACCTGTAATGTTTCCCGACATGCTTACCATTGTATTACCAATGCCGCTTACTTCAAGTGCTGGTATGGCGAGGTTATTTACAAAACCTTTCACCCTTGCGTTTATGTGCAGCACTGCATTTTCATTGCCTTTTAAATTGGGTTGAAGCTGCGGTGCAAATACCAGGATGTCTTTGGCTGCCAGGTCACTTTTTGCAAAGTTGGCATCCAGGTACAATTTGCCAGGGTCGTTTGTTACAGCTTCAAGCGATGGATAACGAACGCTGATATCATCTCTTATCAATGTTTGATCTGTTTGAGCATAGAGCTGGTGCAGGGCCGCAACAGTGTCGCTGTAACTAAAATCTGTTTTAAATTCTCTAAGGTCAAAACCACTTTTTTCTCTAAAGCCTGCACTGCTGATCGAACCGGTGTAAGCAACAGGCGTGAACACAAAATTATTTCCCTTCAACCGGAGACTGTCAATTTTTAAATGACCGTAATCCATCCCGGCCTGCAGTGTTGGTTGATTGTCATCTTCAAATTGAAGGTTATTATTTTCAAGATCAATGTTGCTGATGGAGATCTTCCATGGATTGTTAACCTGTGCGATCACTTCTTTGTTGATTTCTTTTTTTACCAGCACCGTTTGATCTGATTTGCCGAGAAAGATGCCAGCGGTTGTGCGATGCAGTTTTATATTTTCCAATTGAACATCCAGCTTTGCAAGATCAATGGATTTAACCTTTCCTGACAATTCACCCAGGTTAAGATTGGCCTTCATCACCGAAATATCATTCCTGTAATCGAAGACGATATTTTTAATGCTGATATTGCTAAGGGACAACTGCAGTTTAAAGGGCTCATTGCTTTCAGCTTCTACCAATTCCATTGGTTGTGGCGTAAGCAGGAGTTTGTTTTGATAAAAATGACCGCTCACATTTTCAAGTGCAATATCCGGTAATGAAAAGATCAGTTGGTCCAGGTCAAATTTTTTGAAGGCTGTTTCAAATTTCCCCAGCCTTCCATAAAAATCCATTCCTGTTTGATCGTCCTTGAAAGATGCAGCTACATTGTTTAAAATGATCCTGTCAACATTTATTCTCATCCCTGCGCTGCTGTCTGCTGTTGTAGTGGCAGGTGTGGTAAAAGCGTCAACAATGTATTGGTAATTGAAAATGGTATCCTTGCCGGTTCTGTAAATATTGGCGTAGATATCTTTCAATTCAATGCTGTTGATCTCCACCTTACTGCTGATCAGTTTTAGCAGTGCAATGTCTACCTTAATTTTTTCGCCGGAAAACAGGGTGTCCTTATGTTGATCTTCAAAATAAACATCTTCGAGTACGATGCTTTTTGGGAAAGAAAGTGATAGTTTATTTATCTCGACTTTAGTATGAAGTTTGTCTTCCAGGTAAGCAACAGCTTTTTTTCGGGCAAAATTTTGCACAGCCGGCACCTGGATGAGGATATAAAGTAACAGTATCAACACGAGTATACTCCCGGCAATCCATGCCAGTACCTTACCTGTTTTCTTTATGACCTTTTTTGCTGTCAGTATTTTATCTAATTTAATGAGACAATGCTAATACTGTTCCAAAAACCAGTTCGTTGAGGGTTCGCCGCAAACATATTGCCTGCGGCTTTTTAAATTAACTTATGACCGGCAAACTACTATCATTTTTTGTGTAGATTTAGAGCATGAAAAATTTCTTTCTTGCCTGCCTTTGCTGTATCCCGATTTTGCTAACGGCGCAGGTTAAACTCCCGGCCTCACCGGATAAAATCTACGGACAGCTTTTTATGGATGTTCAGCTGGGGCAGGTATTTCCTGATCAAAAGACTTTTGCAGATTGCACTCCCAAAAGAAAGATCGCCGATATTATGTATGATTACGGAATGATGAAAGGCCCCGGGATGGACCTGCAAAAATTTGTAGCAGGTAATTTTAATTTACCACCGGCACCACCGCAGTTGAATTATATACAGCAGGAAAAAAATGTTTCGGTACACATTAATAACCTGTGGAGTGTTTTAAAAAGGGAAGCTGATGTATCGCCCCGCTGGGAAGGTAAACCCGGCAACGGCAATTCATTACTGGCGCTGCCTTATCCTTACATTGTACCCGGTGGCAGGTTCAGGGAAATACATTATTGGGACAGTTATTTTACCATGCTGGGTTTGCAGGCCTCCAATGAAACGGTGATGATGGAAAATATAGTAAAGGATTTTGATTACCTCATCAATGCTTTTGGTCATGTGCCTGCCGGCAGCCGCACCTATTATCTTAGCCGCAGCGGTCAGCCTTTTTTTTGTATGATGGTAAACCTGCTGGCCTCCATTAAAGGCAAAAATATTTTGAAACAATACCTCCCCTCCATGCTCAAAGAATATGCGTACTGGATGGATGGAGCAGGCAGTGCAAAAAAGGGTGAGCCTGTAAAGTATGTTGTAATGATGCCGGATGGCAGTATCCTTAACCGTTATTGGGATGAGAACAATGGTCCAAGGCCCGAGAACTATAAACAGGATACGGAAATTGCAGAAGCAGCCGCACTTGAACTGGCCATGCGGATCAAAGTAGCATCGCCTGAACAATTAAAGGAAATACTTGACAGGAAAAGGAGTGATACTTACCGGGAGCTCAGGGCCGCCGCCTGCAGCGGCTGGGATGGCAGCAGCCGCTGGTGTGCAGATCCAGGCAAGATGATCAGCATCCAGGCAACCGGCATCATCCCGGTTGATCTTAATTGTTTGTTGTACAATATGGAAACGATTATTGCAACCGCATTAAAAACAAACCGCCAGCCGCAGCTTGCGCTGCAATACAGCAGGAAGGCCGCCAAAAGAAAAACAGCGATCTTAAAATATTGCTGGAATAAAGAGAAAAGTTTTTTCGTGGACTATAACATGATTTCGGCACAGCAGTCAGCCAATATCACTCCCGCAGGTTTGTTTCCTCTTTTTGTAAAGATCGCTGCGCCGCAGCAGGCTGTAGCTGTAGCCAAAGCGTTTTCAGATATGTTGCTGAAAGAAGGGGGAGTTATAAATACTACTAACAATACAGGTGAATTGTGGGATGCGCCCAATGCTGTTGCACCGCTGCAATGGGTTGCCGTTGCGTCATTTAAAAATTATGGTAACCGTCAACTGGCAAAAGACATTGCCCTGCGCTGGCTGGCATTGATAGAAAAAGTGTATTTGGCTACAGGAAGGCTTACAGACAGGTACAATGCAGAAGATATCACAAAAGAACCAACCGGCGGCACTTATCCATTGCAGGATGGTTTTGCCTCTACGAACAGTGTGTACCTGGCATTAAAAAAACTTTTTCCAATACCCTGATCAAGCCATTTAAAAAGCTGTTTACATGTTATTATGCTTTATTTTGCAGGCGGAAAAATTGTATTTTACTTTCTGATCACTCACCGCATTTCAACGCTTCTAAATGCAAAAAAGTACTTTAAAAAAATTATCTCAAACACTTGGTCTAAGTATATCAACAATATCCAGGGCATTAAAAGATCATCCTGATATTTCTCAGGGCACCAAAAATAAAGTGAAAGAACTGGCCGCCGCGATGGAGTACGAACCCAACAGTTATGCGGTGCAGTTGCGTACCAAGCAAAGCAATGTGCTGGGCGTGCTGATCCCTTTTATTGACAATTTTTTTTACGATTCTTTTATTGCCGCGGTGGAAGAGGATGCCCGTAAGCAGGGCTTCTCTGTATTGATCATGCAGTCAAGAGATGAACTTGATATTGAAACGGCCAATCTTTCCATTTTAAGAAAGAATATGGTGATGGGTTTATTTGCTGCCATTTCCATTGCTACGGAAGACATGGCGCCATTTAAAAAAATGGAAGACCTGGAAATACCGGTGGTGTTTTTCGACAGGGTGCCGCAGGAGCCCGGATTTTGTTCTGTATGCCTGGCAGATGAAGACGCTGCAAGGATCGCAGCAGAAGCCATCATTGCCAAAAAGAAAAAAAATGTACTGGCACTTTTTGGTCATCCTCATTTGAGCATCTCCAGGATAAGAGAAGAAGCATTTGTAAAGACGTTTAAGCAACAGGCACCTAAAACAACTATTACTGTTCACCATCCTGAAAGCCCGGAACCTTCCCAAAAAGTTGCGTTGGAAGCGCTTCAATCCGCCATGCCACCGGATGTAATTTTCTGTATGGGCGATCTTATTTTGATCGGTGTAATGAAGGCGATCCACGAACTCAATCTCAATATTCCTGGTGATGTTGCAGTGATCGGTATCAGCAATGGCTTTATTCCCAAAATGTTCAACCCCGCTGTTACCTATGTTGAAACAAGCGGGTACAAACTCGGCAAGCTGGCTTTTAAACAAATGCAGGCCAGGCTAAGCGCACAAAAAGTTTCAGAAATCGTTTGCGTGGAATCAATGTTGGTAAAAGGCGATTCTTTGTAGTGCATCTGTTTGTTTTATAGAATGCTTACCGGTATATTTGATTTCACCATATACTGCTGCTATGCCAAACTTCAGGATCAAACTATCCCTGTATCTCAATTACTTTGTTTTCGCTATTCTTCTAAATAGTGTGGGGATACTTATTCAAAAATCGATCAATACTTATCATGTTGACGAATTAAAAGCAAGTTCGCTGGAAGCATTCAAAGATCTGTCCATCGCTTTTGTTTCTTTTTTGGTTGGCTCTTTCTTGCCAAGACTTGGGTATAAAAAGGGAATGCTGATCGCATTGGCATTGGTGTTTGTTGGATGTATCGGAATGTATTATGGCAATTCGTTTACTTCCGTTCGTATCCTGTTTGCATGTGTGGGTATTTCTTTCGCTGTTATCAAAGTGTCGGTATATTCAATGATCGGGCTTATTACCAATAGTGATAAGGAACACAAAAGTGTACTTACCTCTATTGAAAGTTTTTTTATGATCGGCATTGCTGCCGGCTTTATCATATTCCCTCTTTTTTACAGCGATACGGATCCGGATGCATGGCTAAGGATATACCTTTTACTGGCAGTGTTGATAGCGGTCTCCTTTCTTATTTTATTATTCGCTGATTTTAATATTAAATATGAAATTCCCGGAACAGGTATCGGCGATGATTTCGCAGAGATGATAAAATTACTGGCAAGGCCGCTGGTATTGGTGTTTGCAGTGGCAGCTTTTATGTATGTAATGATGGAACAGGGTATCATGAGCTGGCTGCCCACCTTTAATGAAAAAGTGTTACACCTCCCTGAAAAGACAAGTGTTTATATGGCGATCATCCTCATGTTGTCTATTGCGGCGGGGCGGTATATATCTTCTTTGCTTGTTAAAAGAGTACATTGGCTTGCTATATTGGCCGGTTGCCTGGTAGGTGCCGCACTAATGGTATTATTTGTTTTGCCACAAACACAAAATCTTCAGCCGAAACAAATTAATTCACTCCAGGATGTTCCGGTGATCGCCTATGTGTTTCCATTGATTGGCTTTTTCCTGGCGCCTATTTATCCATTGATCAATTCATTTGTATTAAGCGCTACTGAAAAAATGTTTCATAGCCCGATGGCATCATTGCTGGTTTTTTTCTCTGCCATAGGCGGAACGTTAGGATCAAGGCTGGTAGGTTATTTATTTAAAAATATTGGCGGACAAAAGGCATTCTATTTTTCATTGATACCCATGACAGTGTTGATGATCTGCCTGTTCTTTTTTTACCGCATTCATAAAAAGAGCAATACCAGTATTGAATTTACCGGCGGCGGCCACTAATAATTATATCATGCAAACTCAGCTCAATATTTTTGATTGCCATCCTTTATTTGAGGATGTGCAGATGAACGCCGTTTTCCCGGATGGAAAAACCTTTGTGGATTGTGTACCCAAATCATCACTGGAAAATATCTGCCGCTTATACAGCCAGCAAAAAGAAAGCGCAGGCTTCAACCTCAAAGCATTTGTACTGGATCATTTTGAATTGCCGCATGTATTTGCTGCCAGTTTCAAAACCGATACCAACAAAACAGCCGCGGGGCACATCAACAATTTGTGGGAGGTACTTACCCGTAAGCCCGATGAAGTGTCCGGTTCGCTGATCCCGCTTCCCAATCCCTACGTTGTACCCGGTGGAAGGTTTGGTGAAGTGTATTACTGGGACAGCTATTTTACCATGCTCGGTTTAAAGACCGCCGGGAAAATAGACATGGTAGAAAATATGCTGCACAACTTTGCTCATTTAATAGAGACGGTAGGCTTTATTCCAAATGGTAACCGCACCTATTATTTGGGCCGCTCACAACCTCCTTTTTATTCGTTGATGGTACAGTTGCTGGCCGCTGCGAAAAATAACCAGGTGCTGGTTGAATACTTGCCAACACTCGAAAAGGAATATCAATACTGGATGAAAGGTGCAGATGAATTAAATGATCAAAACGGATCTGTTCATCATGTGGTGAAGATGAAGGATGGCGAAATAATGAACCGCTATTGTGATGCGTTTGATACCGCAAGGCCAGAATCATTCCGGGAAGATGTAGAGTTGGCGGAACATTCGCAACAACAACCTGCCAGGCTGTACACCCACCTCAGGGCAGGTGCTGAGTCGGGCTGGGATTACAGCAGCCGCTGGTTTAAAGATGGCGTTTCGTTTTCCACCATCCATACGGCAGCCATTGTACCGGTTGATCTGAACTGCCTGCTCTATAACCTGGAGCTTACCATTGCAGAGGCATGGCATATTGCCGGAGAAAATGAAAAATACCAGTCCTGGAAATTACTGGCGGAAAATAGAAAACAGGCCATTCAGAAATATTGCTGGAACGAAACCTGCCGCTTTTTTGTCGACTTCGACTTCGAGTCCGGTACACAAAAGCAGGAGCTCACGCTTGCAGGAACGAGTCCTTTGTATTTTAAAATTGCCACGCAGGAACAGGCTGATCTTTCTGCTGAAATATTGCAGGCAGATTTTTTAAAGGCCGGCGGTCTTGTGACTACGCTAAAGCAAACCGGCCAGCAATGGGATGCACCCAACGGCTGGGCACCGTTGCAATGGATCGCTGTTTGCGGTCTTGAACAGTATGGTCATCATTCACTTGCTGCAAACATAGCAAAGCGCTGGTTGCAACTCAATACCGATGTTTACCAGCGCACCGGCAAGTTCATGGAAAAATACAATGTGGTAGATACTCACCTCGAAGCCGGTGGCGGAGAATACGCAGGCCAGGATGGTTTCGGCTGGACGAATGGCGTGTACCTGGCACTGCAGGAAAAATATAATTTGTAACGCATATCTGGAGTAAAAAGCAACAGGTGCAGTTGGGTTGAGATATCCTATCCATGAGCCGTTGTCTTCAATAAATCAATAGGCAACTCCCGGTTTTTATATTAGAAAGCAGTTCGATATCATATTTTCCACCACAAACGGTTGCAGCAAATCTGGTTGGTTGATTTGAGTATATTTGGTTACACAACCTAAACGATTGCTTATGCCCCTCTCCAAGCCAACGCTCAGTTTTTGGCAGATCATCAACATGAATGTTGGTTTTTTTGGAATACAATACAGTTTTGCGTTACAACAAAATGCCGTTAATCCGATCTACAAATTCCTGGGTGCCGAAAATGGCGACCTGCCATTATTGCAAATAGCCGGTCCTGTTACTGGTTTGCTCATCCAGCCCATTATTGGTGCCATGAGCGATAAAACCTGGCATCCACGCTGGGGCAGAAGAAAGCCTTATTTTTTAGTTGGCGCCCTGCTTTGCAGCATCTGTCTTTTTTTATTTCCATTCAGTTCTCAACTCTGGATGGCTGTAGGATTGCTGTGGATATTGGATGCCGCCAACAATACTGCCATGGAGCCTTACCGTGCTTTTGTAGCAGATAAGCTTTCCTCCAAACAGCAACCCACCGGGTTTTTAGCGCAAAGTTTTTTTACAGGGTTTGGTCAAACACTCGGTACACTTTCTCTTTTTCTTTTTCAGTTGATTCCTTTTTTAACGAAAGAAAGCAACAGCAAAATTCCATACTGGGTATATGCATCTTTTTTCTTTGGAGCATTTTGCAGTATTACCAGTGTGCTGTGGAGCAACAGAACAACGCCTGAAATTCCACCTACAGCGGAAGAACTGGCCGAACTCCGGAGTAAAAAAATAAACCTTGCCACACCCTTTATCGAGATCGGGCATGCCATTAAAGATATGCCGGCAAATATGTGGCGGCTTTTTGTAGTGTACCTTTTTCAATGGTTCGCACTCAAGTGTTACTGGGATTATAAAGACCTCACCATCGCTAAAACTATTTTTGGCACCACCGACAGTTCTGTTGCCAACAAAACATACCAGGAAGCAGTGGGCTGGGGTGGTTTGATCAGCGGCTGGACGAATATCATCACTTTTTTGTCTGCCTTTGTGCTGGTATGGTTCGCAAGAAAATATGGAGCAAAGATGGTGCACTCCATTTGTCTTTTACTTGCTGCGATGGCCCTGTTCATCTTTCCGCACATTGCAGATAAGTACCTTGTCTTTATTCCGCTGGTAGGCTTCGGCATTGCATGGGCGAGTATGATGGGAGTTCCCTACCTCTTGATTGTGAATGATATCCCTAAAAGCCGGTACGGAGTTTACATGGGTATTATCAATATGATGATCGTGATCCCCATGCTTATCTATTCACTTTCTTTTGGAAAGATATTCAACAGTGTATTGGGTAAAGAACCCGTGAATGCAATTTATTTTGGCGCAGTTTTTTTATTGATCGCAGCCATCGCCACCTTATTCATTAAGAGCAGCAAAGTGAGTGATGATGCTGTAATAATAACCGGCGGCGGACATTAATGATCTATCAGATACAAATTATATTGAAATGAAATTTCTTTCAAATCTTACTGCAGTTCTTTCATTCCTGGTGCTGATCAACAGCTCCTGCAATCCTGGCAGCACCAAAAGTGAAACGGTTGTTAGCAAAGACTCTTCCGGGAAAAAATGGTGGAAGGAAGCTGTTGTGTACCAACTCTATCCCCGTAGCTTTAAAGACAGTGATGGAGATGGCATTGGTGACATTAAAGGGATCATTTCAAAACTGGATTACATTAAAAGTTTGGGTGTGGATGCAGTGTGGCTAAACCCGATCTACAGTTCGCCCAATGACGACAATGGTTATGATGTAAGTGACTACCGCGGCATCATGAAAGATTTTGGAACAATGGATGATTTTAATGCACTGCTCAAAGGCATGCATGAAAGAAATATCAAACTGATGATGGATATAGTAGTGAACCATAGCAGCGATGAACACGAATGGTTCAAACAAAGCCGCAGTTCCCGTACCAATCCTTACCGGGAGTATTATCACTGGTGGAATGCAGAGCGGGGCAAGCCACCTTACCGATACAGTTTGTTTGACATTAACCACGATGCCTGGAAATACGATTCGCTCACCAATGCGTATTACCTGCATTACTTCTCCAGGAAGCAACCAGATCTTAACTGGGAAAACCCGAAACTGCGGAAAGAGATCTATGACATGATGCAATTTTGGGCAGCAAAAGGCGTGGATGGGTTCCGGTTAGATGCCTTCCAGTTTGCAGCAAAAGATACTTCCTGGCCTGCCATGCCTGCCGACCTGGATGTGAAATTTGAAAAATACTATGGCATGGGCAAAGGGCTTCATGAATATTTGAAAGAGATGAATGAAGCGGTGTTCAGCAAGTATGATGTGATGAGCGTGGCAGAAGGTGCCGGGCAAACCTTTGAAGATGCACACAACCTGGTGGATGCCGATAGAAAAGAACTGGGAATGGCCTACGCATTTGATGGCGTTAATTTGGCAAAGATGCCGGCAACCCCGGGTGGAGAGGCCTATAGTGTTTTAAAATTCAAAGAAGTATTCACCCGCTGGGACAGCGCTTTTGCTGAAAAAGGATGGCTCGCTGTGTTTCTTTCTAACCACGACCAGGCAAGGCTTGTAAGCCGCTTCGGGAATGATGCGCCGGCCTTCCGGGAATCATCTGCTAAAATGCTCAACACTTTTTTATTGACCATGCGGGGAACACCGTATGTGTACAATGGCGATGAACTGGCCATGAGCAACGCAGGGTTTGATAAAATTGAAGACTACAAAGACATGGCTACGCTGAATGAATACCAGTATCAAAAAAACAAAGGCGCAGATATGAACCGGTTTATGGAATCTGTAAAATTCGGTTGCCGTGATAATGGCCGCACAGGCTTTCAATGGGATACTACTGCCAATGCTGGCTTTACCACCGGCATCCCCTGGTTAAAAACAAATCCCAATTATAAAACCATCAATGCAGCAGCGCAGGAGAAAGAAGCCGGCAGCCCGTTGAATTATTTCCGGAAGCTGGTGAAACTGCGGAAAGATAACCAGGTGCTGGTATATGGAAAATATGCATTGCTCGACAAAGATAACCCGGCGGTGTATGCCTACACCCGGGAGATGAACGGTAAAAAATTGCTCGTGCTGCTGAATTTTACTGCTAAAGAAGCAACCGCAAATACAGGTATTGACATCAGCAAAGCGAAAGTGCTTATCAATAATTATGGAGCGGGTTCTGCAACGGCCACACTAAAACCTTATGAAGCAACTGTATTAGAATTATAATCTTAGAAAAAACAGGAATGAATTTAAAACTCAATCATATCCAGCACATTGGTATACCAGTTACAGACCTGACCACCTCGGAAAACTTTTACCACAGGCTTGGCTTTCAGAATGTAATGAGCACCAGCTTTGAGCACAGGGGAGGGAGGGGGTCGGTTGTCATGATGCAACTGCATGCGATGATCATTGAATTATACCAGCTTCCCGAGGCAGAATTGGCAGAGACCCGGAACCGGAGGAATGGGCATATTGATCATGTGGCATTTGATGTGGATGATATTGACGAAACCTTTGGCCTGTTGAAGAATAATGGTTTTAATGTGATAGAAGACTATCCGCAATTCCTTGCTTTCTGGAAGAATGGCTGTAAATATTTTAACATTACCGGCCCGGATGGCGAAAGGCTGGAGTTCAATCAAATCTTATAAAAAATCACATGAACAAAAAAATCATCATCTGGTCAATCGCCGTTGGGCTTGGGGGTTTGTTATTTGGGATGGACGTTGCCGTTATATCCGGCGCCGAAAAAGCCATCCAGCAACTCTGGGGCCTCAGCAACTGGGAGCACGGAACAGCCATTGCCATGGCGTTGTATGGAACAGCCTTTGGGGCAGCTTTCGGAAATATTCCTGCCAACAAAATAGGCCGAAAAAAATCGCTGATCTGGATTGGCATCATCTTTCTTGTTTCATCCATTGGCGCAGCGCTGGCGCAGGATGTATACACATTCATGTTCTTTCGCTTTTTAAGCGGCCTAAGTATCGGGGCGTCTTCTGTTGTAGCGCCGGTATATATTTCAGAGATCGCACCTGCAAAATACCGTGGCCGACTGGTGATCTCTTTCCAGTTGAACGTTGTAAGCGGCATACTCATCGCTTACCTGTCTAATTACTTACTGCAGGGAGTTGGTGGTGCCAACGACTGGCGATGGATGCTGGGCATCGTGGCCATTCCTTCCCTGTTTTTTTCCTTGTTCATGCTCACGGTTCCCGAAACACCCAGGTGGTTGCTCCTTTTCAAGAATGATGAAGCGCATGCACGGGAAGTGTTGTCGATCACCGAGGATGACGTGGATAAAACCATCAACGAAATTAAAGCCGGCACCAAACAAACAAAAGAAGCATTGTTCAATAAGAAATTTTATAAGCCGCTGCTGCTCGCCTTTTTACTGGCTACATTCAACCAGTTATCTGGCATCAATGCCATCATTTATTTTGCACCAAGGGTATTTGAAATGGCCGGAATCGGCAAAGACGCCGCTTTTTTAAGCACGGCTGGTATTGGCGTAGTGAACCTGCTGTTTACCATTGTTGGATGGTCGCTCATTGACAGGTTTGGAAGAAGAACATTGATGTTCATCGGTTCAATCGGTTACATTGTTTCGCTGGCGCTGATCGCCTTTTCGTTCAACAGTGGCAATGGCCAGTTCATTACTTACTATGTGTTTATGTTCATTGCGGCACATGCCATCGGGCAGGGTGCGGTGATATGGGTTTTTATTTCGGAAATATTTCCCAATTCAGTAAGGGCTACGGGTACTTCGTTTGGATGTCTTACACATTGGGCTTGGGCCGCTATCGTTGCACAAACATTTCCATTCTTTGCCGGCAAGGTGGGGGGAGAATACATCTTCGGTTTCTTCGCTGCCATGATGGTGCTGCAATTGATTTTTGTCTGGCGCATGATGCCTGAAACTAAGGGCATGGCATTGGAAGATATGGACAAGGCAACGGTGGTGCTGCATTGAGTTGGGTTCTGAGTACACTAATTAAAACGAATTTAAAACGATCAATAATGGTGTGTGGTAGAAGTGAGTGACACAACGATGTTGAATAAGGCTGCAGAAGCTGGTGAAGTATTTTTATTATACTCATTTCACGAATTACACTAATTAAATCATTTATGTCGATTCGTACAATTCGTGGCAAATAGTATGGTGTAAGCCTTGTAGATAAAATACATTTATCACACTAGTTTTACGAATTACACTAATAAAACCATTCGTGTAGATCCGTGCAATTGGTGGCAAATTTAAAAATATGAGTAAGATACTTTGCATTGGAGAAGCGCTGATCGATATGATCTGCACCGACAAAGGAAAAGCATTAAGCGATGGTGAAAATTTTTTAAAAAAGCCCGGTGGCGCACCAACCAATGTGGCGGCGGCTGTTGCGGCACTTGGCGGCAATGTAGAGCTCGCTGCAAAAGTGGGCGTTGACCCTTTCGGTAAGCACATGATAGATGTAATGAATGATTTTGGTGTCGGCACTAAATACCTGCTGCAGGATGCCGCTTACTTCACCACTTTCGCATTTGTATCACTGATGGAAAACGGCGAACGTGATTTTTATTTTAACCGTGGCGCCGATGGACAGCTCACAGAAGCAGATATTGAAGCGATTGATCTCAGTGATATCTCCATCATTCATTTTGGATCTGCTACCGGCTTTTTGCCAGGGCCGTTGCAGGCAGCTTACAAAAGACTGTTGCAGGAAGCCCGGGTTAAAAATATCTTCGTCAGCTTTGATCCCAATTACAGGCACCTGCTTTTTAGAAACAACACGCAAACCTTTATCGACCAGAGCTGGTATTTTTTAGAACGGTGCAATTTTTTTAAAGTAAGTGATGAGGAAGCCATGCTGCTTACCGGCACATCATCCCTTCAAGCTGCAGCAGAAGCATTGCTCAACAAAACAAAAGCTGTTTTCACCATCACCCTTGGTAAAGACGGCACCATGATAGGAATGGATGGCCAAACAGAGATTATTGAAAGCATTGCTGTAAAGCCTGTGGATACTACCGGTGCCGGCGATGCATTTGTAGGGGCCGTGTTATACCAGTTGGATAAAGTTTTTTCAGGCGGACAGTCTTTTGTAGCGAAAGAGAACTGGCGTAAAATAGTTGGCAATGCCAATAAAGCAGGTGCCCGTACCTGTGAGTACCTGGGTGCAATGGAAGCTTTTAAACATTTAAGCAATAATATTTTTGATGCTCCTTAAATGGGAAAAGCCGCAGCGTTTTGCAGTTGTATACAACAGATAATGTCAATAGTACGAAAGCAACATTTGCAAATCGGTGCAGCCCCTGGCAAAAGGATTTCGTGTGATTCGTGAAATTCGTGGCAAAGACAAGTGGTGGAATCTATAGAATATAAAAACAGCACCTTTGTAAACCTGCGAACCCTCTGGCAACAACAATTCATGTAATTACCATTAGTGGCAACCACCAGTCGTAGAAAAATCAACCAGCAATGTACAATTCTCAAATACACCAACTCATCAACAATTGCCTGCAAAAAAAGCAGGTAGACATAGCAGGAAAAGACAACCTTTTTTACACAAGGTTTGTTGCGAATACAGCAGCCATTCATTACCTGTACAACCAGTTGTATCAACATCACCCGCAGGCAGATCAGTTGTTTGAACAACTCATCCATACCATCACCGATGCATACCTCAACCGGCCCGGAACACTCAAGGAACTGGATGAAGAAAAGGAAATAAAAGGAAATTGGTTTTTGAGCAATGAAATTACCGGTATGAGTTTGTATGTAGACCGTTTCTGCGGCCACCTTAAAAACATGCCCGGCAAACTGGAGTATTTTAAAAAGCTGGGCGTGAATTTTCTGCACCTGATGCCGGTAATGGAAAGCCCGGAAGGAGAAAGCGATGGCGGTTATGCGGTGAGCAATTTTAGAAAAGTTGAGGAACGTTTTGGCACGCTGGAAGATTTTAAAACATTGCAGCAACAGATGCGGCAGGAAGAGATGTACCTGATGATCGACATCGTACTCAATCATACCTCTCACAAACATGAGTGGGCCGAAAAAGCAAAGGCTGGTGATAAAGAATACCAGGATTATTTTTACATGTTTGATGACAGGTACTACCCCGATCAGTACGATGCCGCTATGCCGGAAATATTCCCCGAAAGTTCTCCAGGAAATTTCACCTGGAACGCCGCCTGTAACAAATGGGTGATGACGGTGTTTCACCATTACCAGTGGGACCTGAATTATAAAAATCCTGCAGTACTGGTGGCCATGATAGACAATATTTTTTTCTACGCCAACCTCGGCGTAGATATTTTACGCATTGATGCGCCGGCATTTATCTGGAAGCAACTGGGTACCACCTGCCAAAACTTACCTGAAGCGCATGCACTGCTGCGGTTGATCAAGCAATGTGTACAGGTAGCAACACCGGGCATGGCATTACTGGGCGAAGCGATCGTAGCACCCAAAGAGATCATGAAATATTTCGGTACCGGTTTGTACACTGCGAGGGAATGCGATTTTGCCTACAATGCCACACACATGGCGCTGCAGTGGGATGCACTGGCCACGGGTGATACGCAGGTTATGCTCGCTGCACAACATGAGATACTGCAAAAGCCTTTTGGCACTACCTGGATCACCTATACCCGTTGCCACGATGATATCGGTTTGGGATATGATGATTATATGATCCGCCATGCCGGCTTTGATCCTTACGAACACCGGCGGTACATCAAAGATTATTATTCCGGCGCTGCACCGGGTTCGCCGGCAACAGGTGCCCTGTTTTCCATCAATCCAAAAACACAGGACGCAAGGATCAGTGGTTCACTGGCATCCTTATGCGGATTGGAAAGTTCACTCAATGAACAAAACAATTACCAGGTAGAAATGTCGGTAAGAAAAATATTGCTGATGCAGGCACACAGCTTTTTCATTGGTGGTGTGCCCATGTTGTTTTATGGCGACGAGGCAGGATATACCAACGATTATTCTTATTTAAATGACCCAGGGAAAAGCTATGATAACCGCTGGATGCACCGTCCCATCATTGACTGGAAAAGGAACAAAAGGATTGAAGAAGAAGGAACACTGGAACAGCAAATATTTTCCGGCACACAAAAACTGATCGCACTGCGCAGGCAATTGCCGGTAGTGGCGGATTATAAAAATCTTACCTGGCTGTCACCTTTCAATATTCATGTAGCAGGCTACCTGCGCACCCTGCACGAAACCAAATTGTATTGTGTGTTTAATTTTAGTAAACAGGTATCCTATCTCTCCTGGGCGGTATTCAAGCAACATGGCCCTGCTGCGGCCGAACTATACGATTACTGGCAGGATAAAACTTATGCAGTTGGCTATGATCATGAACACCTGATCATGGAGCCATATAGTTTTTGTTTACTGGAACAGCGATAATTGTATCGGTAGCGATACATTACACAATAAATCTCTTTTACAGTGTTTTTAGAGGTATTGAATTTTTAAATTGAAATGCTCAGCCTCACCGGCTGCAGAGGTGAATATAATACTAATCAGAACCGGGAATAAATTCAAAAAACGATAGTACAGTTTGAGCCAGGCTAAACAACTTTGTGGAACTACAGTGGCGTCGCACTCTTGTGCAATATATTTTTATTGAGCTTTTAGAGAACCATAGAACACTGGTTGATGATTTGCCTCCTTCCGGTATCATTATAAACTCAAATCTTCGTAAATGGTACTGTTGTGTCTCCCGGTCAACAGCCGAAGCTGCAGCCGCCAGAATAATATCCACCAGTGATAATTTTCAAACCCTGATCCCCAGCAATCCATAAAATGTTTTTTCATCAACCTCCCTCACTTCACCCGGCTTCAAATCGCCCAACGTGATATTGCTGATCGATACACGGATCAACCTTAAACAGCGGTGTCTTGCGGCCAGCACCATCTTTCTTACCTGCCTGAATTTGCCTTCCGTTAAAGTGATCAGCAACCAGGTATGTGCATATACTTCCCTTCTGTCACTTGCAAACGGGTACAGTTCTTTCGGGTTGCTGATGATCTTAATAGCTGTTGGTTTGGCAATATAGGTCTCCGCATTTTTGACCTTGATAGGAATGCCATCTTTGAGTTGCAGAAAAGTATTGGGTGTAACTTTATTTTGTACCATCACCAAATAGGTACGCAGGTGGGGGGTGCTGTCGAGGAACAATAACCGGGTAGCTCTTTTATCTGTTGTTAGCAATAACAATCCTTCCGAATCCATATCCAATCGTCCAAGTGCATGTGTGCCTTCCGGGAATTTGAAATCAAGGTCGCCCAGTAAGCCCACATCGTGAGTACTCACAAACTGCGACACGATGCCAGGGGGCTTGTTAACAATAAAATATCGGTGCATGAAATGACTTAAAAAGTTTGCAGTAAGATAAGGCATAAAAAAATCCCGGCTACAAAAGTAACCGGGATGAGTGAACGATTGCTGCATGAGAAAATTGATCAGATCATTTTATCGCAGAGCGGTTTAATTTTTTTCTATTCCAGGCAAAGGCGGCATAGAGTAATGCCGCCGCCCGGAAAATATGTTCTCAATAGGATCAACATGCGCTTTTTGTTTCCAGGTACGGCTTCATGTTATTGAAACACCCTTACATAATCCACGAACATGCGTTGCGGAAATACAGTGGTGGCATCCGGCGGGCCGGGCCAATCGCCGCCTACCGCTACGTTCATGATAAAAAAGTAGGGATGGTTAAATGCATAGGTACCGCTGCTGATGGAAGCGCTGGTGCCCGTAAAATACAATTGGTCATCCACAAAAAACTGGATGCTGTTTTGTATCCAGATGATGCTGAAAACATGAAACTGCTGCGAAAAATCTTCTGTAGCAAGCTGGTAGGCATTGTTGATGGTTCCGTTGGATCCATCAGCCAGTGGCCAGTGCATCGAACCAATTACCTGTTTGGGATTGGTACCGATCAGCTCCATGATATCAATTTCGCCGCATTTTGGCCATGGATTCGTTGCAATATCTGATCCGAGCATCCACAATGCAGGCCACATACCCTTTGCCACGGGCAGCTTTGCCCTGATATCAATGCGGCCATAAGTAAACGTTCTTTTATTATAGGTGGTCATCCTTGCAGAAGTGTAATTATTGCCACCGAGGTCTTCTTTTCTTGCTTCAATGATCAGGTTGCCATTGGATTGAAAAGCGTTCTGCGGCCTGCCGGTATAATTTTCCAGTTCATGGTTGCCCCAGCCGCTGCCGCCTGTTTCAAAATTCCAGTTGGTCTGATCGATCACATTGCCCGAAAACTCATCGCTCCATACCATCGTATAGCCGGGATAGGTAGTAGGGGTTGTATAACCAGTGTTATCAGTAGGAAGATAAGTGCCATCGGCGCTGCTGATGATTCCTTTGAAAGAAGGGCTGCCAATGGTACAGTTAACCGGGTCGCTCAATTGAACCGTAAAAAAGATATCAGCCTGCCGTAAACTGTCTCCCGTAATGGCTACATCAATAAATGCAGATGTTTCATTTGCGGGGATACTGATGGTACCTGCACCGGCTGTAAAATCTCTTGGCGTAGTGGCTGTACCGGCAACAAGGGTGTATTTGGCCGAAACCGCACTTGCACTTGCTTTGCTTAATACAAGGTAAAAGCGCATGGTGCCGGCTGCAGTGGTCCTGGCCCTGGTTACGTCTGCGCCGCTTAATGCGGGTAAAGTAGCAGAAGGTGGAGGAGTGCTACCCCCTCCACTTTTCTTGCATGATACCAAAACGCATATTACCAGTAACCAAACTCCGGTAATTATTTTAATGCCCGATTTCATGGTGCACATTGTTTTTAGTTAGAACGTAATGTAAAGGCCCACCATCCGTTTCCGCCAATGTTCACACCTACTACCAGCAGGTCGAATCCTCCGGGATCATGTGTCATTGCCAAAATATCGTAGGTGATTGCTGTGGCTGGTGCTGATGTTACTTCACCACCATTTCTCACTTTTTGTAAACCAATATGTGCTCCAAGTCCTGTTACAGTTAGCTGGCCAAGACCCCTTACGCCGGCGTTGTCAGTAAACGTGTAGGTAAAGTTGCCTGAACCCCATGGTGCCTGTACAGCAGTATAGTTGCTGTTGGGCTGGCATGATCCTGTGTTGTTACCGAGGTAACCATCACCAAAAAAATCACCTTTGTTATCGTACACAAAAGTTTGACTGGCATAAGAAAAAGTATATTCATCATTGAATTCACAGCTTCTGCCTGTTACATCCCCGGCGCCGCTGGCCCACCAGTTGCCGGCATCCGGAGAAGCGTCTCCTACTTTGTAAGCACCGGCAGCAGGGTTCAATTTCCATGTTTTAGAAGTACAGCCGGCAATGAAACCTTTGTGGTTACGCTGGCAGGCGGTAACATCATCCTGTGCTATTACGATTGGTTTGGTAACAGAATCAATGCCGCCATTATTGGTAACATACAGGGTAACATTGTAAGTGCCCCTGTTGTCGAAACTGGTGGTTGCAGAATCGCCTTTTAATAAGGTGCTGGCAGTGCCGACTCTCCAGTATGGAATGCTGGCAGTGCTTGATTTGTTCACCAATGTGATGTTATTTGGATTGGTGCCTGGAACCGCAACAAAATCCGGTGTAGCCAGGGGGCCGAGCACACCACCTTTTTCTTTTTTACAGGAGGCAAGGCTGAGGCAGGCTATGGAAGCGATGACCGCCAGGCTCAATAGTTTGAAATTATTTTTCATAATCGTTATTGTTGTTTTGATTAATTATATCCTGGGTTTTGAACAAGTTTGGTGTTAGTCATATCACTGAGTGGTACAGGCAGTATTTCATTCTTGCCGGCAACAAAGCCAGGCAATGCTGCAGCAGCTTTTCCTGTGCGTACCAGGTCAAAAAAGCGATGGCCCTCTGTTGCCAGTTCCAGCCTGCGTTCGTTGTAAATAACATCCAGTGTTACAGGAATGGATGGAAGATTAACACGTGCTCTTACTGCATCTACCAGTGCCTGCGCCCTGCTGGTATTTCCTCCCGCTTGTACCAGCGCTTCTGCTTCCATCAGGTAGGTATCTGCCAAACGGATCTCGATATAGTCAAGTTGGTAATTCAATTCAGTTGTTCCCAGTAATGGAGTTTTGTAAGCGATCTTAGGACCATATTTTTCGATAAAGTAGCCGGTGTTATCTGCTCCACCTTCATAACTGCTACCAGTAGCCGCAGTAAGACTGTCCATATTGACACAGGTGTACCTGTAACGTGGATCGGTCTTAATAGCATTTACCAGTGAAGTGGTTAACGGGCAGAAACCCCAGCCTGATGCGTACACCGGACCATTATAACCCCTTGCACCAATCATCTGTACCATTACGTTTCCTTCAAATGCACCCCATGCACCCCAATCCTGCTGAGCTTTGTTGGTGTGTACAATTTCAAAAATTGATTCTGTATTGAACTTGTTGGTTGGTACAAAAATGTCAGGAAAGTTGGCAAGCAGGTGATAGCCAAAAGTACTGGTAGTACCTGGTACACCATTTACATCAGCCAGTTGTGCAGCAGCATCGGCCCATTTTTGTTCGTACAGGTAAACCTTGCCCAACAAGGCTTTTGCAGCGCCCTTGGTAACACGGCCACCTTCGCTTGTTGCCGGTACATTGATAGGCAGGTTTGGCTCAGCAATGGCTTCTGTCAGATCCTTTTCAATTTGTGCATATACCGCTTCTGGTGCAGCCTGGGTAAGGCTGTAGATATCTGAAGCCGGAATGGCTGCTACTATCAGTGGAATGTTTTTAAATAACCTTACCAGGTCAAAATAATAATAGGCACGTAAAAACTTTACTTCGGCTGTGTACCTTGCCTTTACTGCGTCCGGAAGATCCGCAACGCCATCCATTTTTGTAAGCAAAAGGTTAGCCCTGTAGATACCGGTATAGTTTCTGCCCCAAAGATCACCTTGCGGGCCTTGTGCCAGGTTTACGGTAAACTTGTCCCATGCTGTCCAGTTTACCTGGTCAGGACCGGGAGCTGCTCCACCTGCGGCGCAGTCGTCTGAAGCAACATTTAATAAACCGAGTTTGCTGGAGTAGCTGGAGCCGGTTTCAGAACCCAGGGGGTCGTAAACAGCCACCAGGCCTTTGAAAACCTCGGACGCATTTTTATAATACTGTGTTTCCAGTGTGGTTTGGTTACCCGTCGGGTTCACATCAAGAAAGCTCTTTTTGCAGGAGTTTAATACTGGCAGTGCTGCAAAAGCAAGTGCCAGGTATTTAATATTTTTTTTCATATCATGAATATTTTTTTATTAAAAAGTGAGGTTAAGTCCTGCAGTGAATGAACGTGCCTGGGGATAAAAACCACGGTCAATTCCATAGCTTCCACCACCAATTTCAGGGTCGTAACCGGTGTATTTGGTCAGGGTAAGCAGGTTGTTGCCGCTTACGTATACACGCAATTTCTGCAAACGGATTTTGTTCATAATAGAGTTTGGTAAAGTATATCCCAACTGCAATACTTTGATCCTGAAATAATCACCATCTTCAAGATAGAAAGAGGAAGGATTACTGAAGTTTCCATTCACGTCATTATTAGATAAACGTGGGAAGGTATTCGATGTTCCAGGTCCGGTCCAGCGGTTCAATGCCTTGGTGGTGTAATTGGCTGTAGGGATGTCTAACCTGCGCAAACCATTGTAGATCTGGTTTCCACCAGCACCCTGTCCAAATATTACCAAATCAAAACCTCTGTAAGTAAGATTGGCGGTAAAACCATAAGACCAGTCGGGAGTAGGATCGCCAATAAATTTACGGTCTGCAGTAGTGATGGCACCATCGCCGTTCAAATCAGCCCAGCGGAAGTCGCCCGGTTGTGCATTTGGCTGTATTAAACCACCGTTTTTATTGGTATAGCTGTTAACTTCAGCCTGTGTTTGGAAAATCCCCTGTGTTTCATATCCATAGAAAGATCCAATGGCATGTCCAACAGCAGTACGTGATAATTCCAGTGCGCTTGACTGCACGGTAGCACCGGTTAAATATGTTTTATCAACACCTAAGTAAGTGATCGTATTTTTAAGGTGAGATACGTTTGCCTTCAACTCAATTTTTACACCACTGATTGTTTTGCGGTAGCCCAATTCCACTTCATAGCCTGTGTTTTCCATAGTGGCCACATTACCTGTAGGTCCGCCTACGCCAACGTACAAGGGAACGGCTATACCCAGCAACATACCGGTTGTTTTCTTTTTGTACCAATCAAATCCAAGGGTAAAATCCCTGTAGATAACCGCATCAAAACCGATATCGGTTTGGCTTGTTTGTTCCCATTTTAAATCCGGGTTGGCAATTGCTGCGGGACTGTTGCCAAACGTGTAGGTATCTCCAAACGTGTAGTTTCTGCCACCATCCACACGGCTTACATAGTTAAAATCGCCGATGTTATCATTACCGGTAACACCATAAGAACCACGGATCTTAAGGAAGTTCACCACTTTATTTTGTGGCCAGAATTCTTCTTTAGATGCTACCCATCCGATAGAACCTGAAGGGAAGTAACCATATTTATTGTTGCTTCCGAACCTGCTCGAGCCATCCCTGCGAACGATTCCCTGTACCAGGTATTTTTCTCCGAAATCATAGGTCAAACGGGCATATACAGAACTTACTTTGTGTGCGTAAGATTGCCCGGCCCATCCTTTGGATGAATCAGGCAGCACATAATGGGTGGTAGAAGCTTCAGCAAAAGTATTTACAGGGAAATTAAAGTAAGATGTTCCCTGGCCCCTGGCAGAATAATTATCTACATAAGCACCGGTACCAACAAGTGCAGTTACGTGGTGCTGTCCAAAGTTACGGGTGTAAGACGCCGTATTTTCCCAGCTATAGTTAAGTGCCCTGTTACTTTCTGTATAGAAAGAGTTGTTACCGGTATTTTTATTAACGGTATTGTAGTAGTAATATGGGTTAAAACTTTCGCTGCCCCAGAAAGCATATTTAGCGCCAAGGCTGGTGCGGATCTTCAAACCCTTGATTGGTTCAACTTCTGCAAATGCATTGCCCACCAGGTTATCAGACCATCCATAATTACCCAAATGGGTTTTGATATATGCCAGTGGATTCGACATTTCCTGCAGTACATAGCTGGAGATGCCATAAGGGTTACCGTTAGCGTCTCTTACAATACCGATACCTTGGTTGTTGTTGGCATTTGGTAAATAAGGATTGGCATTTGCCTCCGTAGGATCGGTGATCACCGCTTTGGTAATAGGGTCAAGGTTTATAACAGAACTTAAAATACCTCCATATTCAGTATTCAAACCACCAATACCTACTCCTTTGATATGAGAGTATCCAAGATTGCTGCCTACTGTTAACCAGTTGGTGATCTTGTGTGTGCCATTAAACCTGAAATTAAGGCGTTTGTATTTTGAAATATCAGTAGCGATGATGCCTTCCTGTTCAAAATATCCGAAAGAGCTGTAGAAGGTAGATTTGTCGCTACCGCCACTGATGCTCAGCTCATGATCCTGTATTTTGGCACTCTTATTAAATATGAGCGACTGCCAGTCGGTACCTTTTCCAAGGGAAGCCGGATTGTTAAAAATGATCCCGCCACCGCCGGCTAAAGAAGCCTCGTTGCGTAGTGTAGCATACTCGGTCGCATTTAAAAGGTCCAGTTTGTGAGCAGCAGTTTGTGTACCGTAGTAGCCATTGTAAGCCATAATGGTTCTGCCGGCCTTTCCTTTTTTAGTAGATACCAGTATTACACCACTGGCAGACCTTGCACCATAGATGGCTGCAGAAGCTGCATCTTTTAATACTTCAATGGATTCGATATCGCTGGGGTTAAGGTAATCGATGCCGCCGATATCAACAGGAACACCATCAACTACATACAGCGGGTCGCTGTTACCGATAGAGGTGGTTCCCCTGATACGGAGCGTAGAACTTGAACCTGGCTGGCCGGAACTGGCTGCAATGGTCAGCCCGGAAGCACGGCCCTGGAGGAACTGCTCAACCCTTGCAATAGGTTGATTATCAATATCTCCTGCTTTAACGCTGGAAATCGCTCCCGTTACCACGCTTTTCTTTTGCGTACCATAGCCCACCACAATTACTTCGTCCATTTTGGAAGCGTTCTTTGCGAGGGTGATGGAGGATATATTAGCGGTTATGGCCAGTTCCTGGGGTAAATAGCCCAGGCTGGAGATTACAATTGTTTGGGCAGCAGGCGGAACAGGCAGGTTAAATACACCGTTTTCATTAGTGACGGTACCGGTTTTTGTTCCCTTCACTACTACAGAGGCATTTGCGATACCCTTCCCCTGTTCATCAACTACCTTACCGGTAATTGTTTTGGTTTGTGCCATTGCTATTGCCGTAGTGAACAAGGCAAAGCACAGCATTAAAATCTTCTTCATAAGCTTGATCGTTTAATTTGCTTGTGTTGTTTTTGGTTTAATAATGATGGTTGATTAAATAAATAGCAAGGTTCGGTTGCAGAAAAATGGCCTGGAATTTTGCAAAAGCTTGGATGGGCGAAACGGACGGTTAGAATGTTTTGGTAAATTAAAAACGGGACAGTTAACAAAATCAGTTCTCATACAAGCAATTGAAAAGTGCAGGCGTCGATGACTTTTACATCAATAGAAACTGCAGTTGAACGTTTGAAATAAGACCACAAAATTAATTGCAAACGTTTGCTAAGTGGAAAATGCGCTACATCACTACTACTACATCAATAACTAATCAATTGATTTACAATAAAATAAAATTACATCAAGCCTACATCAACGAAATTTTACCCTGAATTTTTTTTGTAATATTTTTACAGCATGAAAGTTTTGTCCCTTTTAGGGTTATTTTGCTGCAGCCAGGTTTTCCTGTTTGCACAGAATACCATCGGCGTTCCACACATAATAAATTACGATAATGTTATTTATAATGGTGGTACTCAAAACTGGGATGTTCAGCAGGATAAAAATGGCTTAATGTACTTTGCCAATAATGAAGGGTTGGTAAGTTTCGATGGTAATCACTGGAAGATATTTCCCATAACCAATAAAACCCTCCTTCGTTCTCTCTACATTGATCCCAATAACAGGATCTATGCCGGCGCACAGGACGAATTTGGATATTACGCTCCCGATGAATCCGGCACCCTTCACTATAATTCCCTGAAACCGCTGATTCCAAAGCCTCAGAATGAATTTGCGGATATATGGGACATCGAACATTATGGCGAATCAGTTTTTTTCAGGGCCACCGACCGCATCTTTGAATTACGCAACAATGCCATACAGGTATATACTACTACTACTGAGTGGCGTTTTCTCAAGCAGGTAGGGTCAAAACTCATTGCACAAAACAAATCCGAAGGCCTGCTTGAGTTCAAAGACAACCGCTGGTATCCGCTAAGCACACCCAACCCTTTCAACGGGCTGCTGGTTACCGGCATGATCGAAACCGGTAAAGACAGTTTTTTGATCAGTACACTTAAAAATGGGCTTTTTGTACTGGAAAATGGCAACGTTCGCCCCAAATTAACAGCCATCGACCAGGAGCTAATGAATCACCAGGTGTATACGATGGCCCGTATCAACGACCACGAATTTGTACTCGGCACCACCTCCGATGGCTGTGTGGTAATGAATTTTAACGGGGAAGTGGTACAAAAGATCACCCATGAAGAAGGGTTGCAGAATAATAATGTGCTCTGCCTTTTCCTTGACAACAATAAAAACCTTTGGGCCGGGCTTAACAACGGCATCAGTTTTACCGCCTATAATTCCGCTATAAAATATGTTCGCCCCGAGAAGGCAAGTGACCTGGCAACTTATTCCACCAGGATATTCAATAACAAACTATACCTGGCCACTTCTGATGGAACTTACTCAGTGCCGGTTACCAGTCAAAATACCGATATCAGTTTTTCAAAAGGTAGTTTTACCCAGATCAAAAATAGTGGCGGCCAGGTTTGGCGGCTGGATGAGGTAAATGAACAATTGCTGATGGGATACAACGATGGTGCTTTTGTAATTAAGAACGACGAGGCGCTGCCCATTCTGCAGGGTACCGGCGCCTGGCTGTTTAATCCCTTATCTGCAGTGTACCCATCAAAATATGTGCTGGCAGGCACTTATATCGGGCTGGAACTTTTTCGTTTTGAGAACGATCATTTTATCGATGAGGGAAAGATCGGCGACATCAGTGAATCGTTTCGCTTCCTGGCCATTGACAACAACAATGATATCTGGACCTCACATCCCTACCGCGGAGTGTATAAGTTTCACCAGCAGGGAGATGGAAAAAACTACCGGCGCCAGTTATATGGCAGTAAAGACGGTTTGCCAACCTCGATGGGTAACTATGTTTTCAGGGTTAAGAACCGAACCGTTTTCGCCACCGAGAAAGGTGTTTACGAGTATGATCTCAATAGGGACAGGTTTTACCCTTCAGTTTTTTTAAAGCCCGTTTTTGACACCATGCCAGTCCGTTATCTAAAGGAAGACGGGGATGGCAATATCTGGTTTTGCAGTGGCAAAAAAGTGGGCGTAGTAAGTTTTACAGCGGGTAAGCAAAGCGATTTCACCATTACTTATTTTCCGGAGCTTACCGGGCAGATACTATCCGGTTTCGAAAATATTTACCCCTATAACAGGGAGAATATTTTTATCGGTTCAGAAAAAGGCGTGGTACACCTCAATTTTAAAAAATACACAGCCAGTAAGTTTAAACTAACTGTATTGCTCGGCCAGGTAAAGGCATTCGACAATGGCAAAACGATCCTGTTTGGCGGCTATTACAATACGGATGAAAAAAAGCGGCTCACCGAATTGCCCGGCAGTTACAAATCTTTTCACTTTGAGTATGGCTCACCGGCTTACGGCTTACAGAATAATATCGAATACAGTTACCAGTTGGTGGGATATGATGAAAACTGGTCTGCATGGTCTGCCAAAACAGAAAAGGATTATACCAACCTGCCGCACGGAAAATATACCTTCCAGGTAAAAGCACGTGATAATTTGGGAAACGAGTCTGTCGTTACCGCTTATAGTTTTTTGGTAAAACCGGCCTGGTATAAAACCGCCTGGGCTTACGGCGTTTATACGATCCTGCTATTACTGCTCTTTTACATGTTATACTGCCTGGAAAAGAAAAAACTGCAGCGTCAAAGAGTAAAGTTTGATGCAGAACAAAAGCGCCTGAAATACATTCACCAGCTAGAACTGGAAAAGAACGAAAAAGAGATCATTAAACTTCAAAATGAAAAATTGGCCAGTGAAGTATTGTTTAAGAACAAAGAGCTTGCGGATGCTACCATGCACCTTGTAGAAAGAAGTGATGCGTTGGCAAAAGTGAAGGATGAACTGCAGAAATTGTATAAGAATACTTCCAATAACCACGATGTAAAAAAAGCGATCCAGTTGCTGAATGATGTAGAAAAGAACAATGATAACTGGGACCAGTTTGCTTCTCATTTTGATGAAGTGAACAACGATTTCCTGAAGAAATTGAAGGCCAAACATCCCAATCTTTCCAATACCGATCTTAAAGTGTGTGCATACCTGCAGTTGAATTTATCTACCAAGGAAATAGCCCAGTTGATCAATATTTCAGTAAGGGGAGTGGAGATCAGCCGCTATCGCCTGCGAAAAAAATTACAGGTACCAACAGAATTGTCCCTGAACGATTTTTTAAATGGTATATAAGTATGCAACATCAATATCATAATGCCGGCACCCGTAAATAATGCAATGCATATTATGAACTATATTGCAGCATCATGTGGCTTCAACGAAAAATAGTTGTTATCAGCGCAGTAATTATTACAGTGATCGTATTTTTCGTAAGCTGTCTTGATACAGCCTCCGGCAATCAGGCAGATATAAGAGGCGGTGCTTATGCCGGGGCCGCTTCCTGTGCCACCTGCCATAAAAGCGAGTACACCAGTTACCAGCATACAGCCCATCACAATACTTCCAGAGCGGCATCTGATTCATCTGTTGCAGGCAGCTTTACTGCACCGGCCAACGAATATTTTTATGCTGATACCATGAAAGTGGTAATGGAAAAAAAAGAGGGCCACTTATACCAAACAGCCTATGTCAACGGGCAAAAAGGAGAGTCGCACCTTTTTGATATCGCCATCGGCTCAGGCAGAAAAGCACAAACCTACCTGTACCACCAGGGAGACGAGATACACCAGTTGCCGGTATCATATTTTGTGCCGGCCGCCAGCTGGGCCAATAGTCCCGGCTTTCCGGCAACACGAATTTCCTTTGACCGGAATATTCCCAGCGCCTGTTTTGGCTGCCACGCTTCTGCGGCCAATGTTCAAACCGTGCAAACCGGCAGTCTTTCTTTGTCCGAAAAATACTTGCCCGGTCAGCAGTTGTTAGGTATCGATTGTGAACGCTGCCATGGTCCTGCAAACGCTCATGTGGAATACCACTCCGCTCACCCGGCAGAAAAGCAGGCAAAGTTTATAACGGCGATCAATACACTCAACCGCCTTCAAAAAATGGATATGTGCGGCCTTTGTCATTCAGGAATAAAAAAGAGCCAGCAATCTGTGTTCAATTTTAAACCAGGCGATTCGCTCGACAATTTTTATTATCCCGATTTTATGAATAAGCCGGCAGATAAGATGGATGTGCACGGTACTCAGGTACAATTTTTAATGGCGAGCAAATGCTACCGGCAAAGTAAGGACCTTACCTGTATCACCTGCCACAATACGCATGTGAACGAAAGGGAAAATATGGCACTGTTCTCACAAAAATGTATGAACTGTCACAACGAAGCCAATCATAATTTTTGCAGCAAAGCGCCGGAACTGGGTGAAAACATTAAAACGAATTGTATCGATTGCCACATGCCGGCCAAACCATCCAAAGTGATTACCTTATTGACCAATGGAAAGGAAAGTGTCCGGCCAGATTATATCAGGACGCATGTAATTGCGGTGTACAACGATGAAACTGAAAAACTGATGCAATATTTTAAAAAAGACTCCCACTAATGGGATAAATCTTATACATATTTTTTGATGATCAAAAACCACTACTACATGAAAGCAATTAAGATCTCCGCCGTGATGATAACCCTGCTGGCCCTTGTTGCCGCAGTAAAGCCTGTTAGTAACCCTGGCGCCGCCAGGCAGTCAAATGGCGATTCATTGAAACTTGTTTGGGCTGATGAATTTGATAAGGATGGGTTGCCCGATTCCACTAAATGGGGCTACGACCTGGGCGCCGGCGGATGGGGTAACAATGAAGCAGAGTATTATACCAGCCGTGAAAAAAATGCTGCCGTAAAAAACGGCCTGCTCAGTATTAATCTTATCAAAGAGCCGTATAACGGCAGTGCATATACGTCTGCAAGATTGCTTACGAAGAATAAATTCTCATTTACTTATGGCAGGGTGGAGGCAAGAGCTAAATTGCCTTTTGGTGGAGGCACCTGGCCTGCCATCTGGATGCTGGGCAATGATCCCAATAATATTGGCTGGCCGGGTATGGGAGAAATAGATATCATGGAACACCTGGGCAATAAACTCAATACTATTTACGGCACATTGCATTACCCGGGAAGGTCTGGTGAACATGCTGATGGTGCTACCAGGGTTATAGAAAATGCTGCAGCACAGTTTCATATTTACCAGCTTGACTGGTCTGCATCTGTCATCAAAATTTCGGTGGATGGGCAATTGATACATACAGTAGCCAACACAGGCAAACTTCCCTTTAATCATGATTTCTTCATTATCCTTAATGTGGCCATGGGGGGCAACTTCGGTGGCAACATCGATCCTGCTGTTTCAAGTGCATCTATGGAAGTGGATTACATAAGGGTGTACCAGTAAATTAACCTGTTTTATCATGCTGAATGTAAAAATGCAATGACCTCAGCAAAAGCAAAAAGCATTGGTGCAAAACAACTCTTCAAAGGAGGGCTCATCCTGTTTGCAGGATTTGAGCTTTTACTGCTGCTGCTTGAGATCCGTGGAGATATGGCCAATGGAATATTGTTTTTTATCGAAGGCCAATTGAACCTGGTCGTACTGATCCTGCTCGTTGTTTTCCTTACCATCATGACGCTTCTTGGCAGGCAGGCGGGCGTAACTATACTTGTAAATAGCAAAAGCTATTATTCGGCCGCCCTATTTTATGGTCTGCTTACCAGCACCATCCTGGTATTAATCGATGCGCTTATCATGCGTTTCTTCAGAAGCTATGACTATTATTTCAGCAATGTTGAAATTGTAAAAAGATCTGCCAGGCACTTTGCTGTATTGCTGCTGCCGGTTTTACTGGTATGGCGCTGGGCCGCTAAAAAGATAAAGGCTAAAGAAAAACGAATCAGTTAAAATGGATTTGCATGACCTGGTAAATCAGTCTTCGCTTTTTCGTTGGGGCTTTGTAAATTTGAGGAACTGCTTATTCCAAAAATTCACTCAATGAATCCAAAACAACGATCATTCCTGGTGGCTTTTGCATTGCTTTTTTCTTATGCCCATGCACAGGTGCCTGCTGGCGCATTTTCATTTCGCTGCATAAAAAGAGATACGCTGAGCAGTTGCAGCCCCGGCTGCATAACACTAACAACGCAAATTCCATACATAGGAGCATCCTCCACCAATTACACCGTCTCAAAAATTAATGGTTCTTCCGGTTGCTTCAATCCGTATGCTTCTCCTGACACGGGCGGCTCGGTAGCATTTATATCTGTTGATGATCGCTATTCTCCACTAATAACCCTGCCATTTAATTTTCCTTTTTATGGGGTCAATTATTCATCTCTCACATTGAGTGGAAATGGTTATGTAAGTTTTGATCCTAATACTGCAAACCTGTTTAGTCATTATGGAATCCTCGATGGCAACGGAACTGGTTTAAGTCAATCTACCGGTGCACCGGCAAACCTGCCCAATGTTTTATACGACCGGTCATTGATAATGGCGCCTTATCATGATATCGATATAACGCTATCATCATCTCCGGGCAGGAAAATAAAAATGGACTTTGTTGGCAGTGCGCCTCACCGGAAATGGATATTCAGTTTTTATAAAATTCCGCTGTATTCCTGCGATGCGTTAATTGAAAATACCAGCCAGTTGGTATTAAATGAAGGTACCGGTATCGTAGAGATTTTTGTATACAGCAACCAGCAATGCACCGCATGGAACCAGGGCCGCTCAATGATCGGCATGCAGAATTATGACCGTAACAAAGGTATTATGGCGCCCGGCCGTGCAGCATCTGATGCACCCTGGGGTACCGTTAATATGAATGAAGCCTGGCGGTTTACTCCTTCAGATGGACCCCCGCTGTTGAAAAAAGCAGAATTGTATACAATGAATGGTCAATTTGTTACCATCGCAGATACCGTAAATGCCGGCAACGGATCATACAATCTTTATTTCAATAATGTTTGCATTGACTCCAGCAGTTCTTTCATTGTAAAATCTACCTATAAAAAGATCGATGACAATAACGCTGAAGTATATGCGACTGATACAATTGAAATAACCCGGCAGCAGGCGGTAGCCCCCACCGCAAGTATTGTAAATGCCTGTGGTGCAAATGGAGGCAGTATTACCATCACCAACCCGGTTGGAGCAGGTTATACGTATAGTTTAAATGATGGCGCTACTTACCAGTCATCCAATATTTTTTCCAATCTTCCTCCTGGCACTTATGGCATTAAGATTAAAGATAATAATGGTTGTACCTACAGTTTGTCTGTGGCGGTAGGCGTATCAACCAGCGCTACTACAACCATAACATATCCTGTTCATGCGGTTTGCCAAACCGATACTGCGAACATTGCCCCCACCGTGAGTGGAGCAACCGGCGGAAGATTTAGCGCAGTACCAGCCGGCCTGGCGATCGACAGTGTTTCAGGCCTGATCAATATTGCGGGTTCCGCCACAGGGTTGTACCAGGTCACCTATCAGGTGCAGAATGCTGAACCCTGCTTTACACCAACCGCAACCACCAGTATCAGGATTGCAGACAGCAGCCAGTTTGTTTGGACGGGTGCAGTAGATGCTGCCTGGGAAAGTGCCGCCAACTGGTCCTGTAATAATTTGCCTGTAAGTTCATCCAACGTAATAATAGAACAGGGCAATGTGATAGTAAGCTCCAACATCACGGTTAATAGTTTATCTGTGATGCCCGGCGCCAATCTCACTGTTGCACCCGGTTTTAATATTACAGTGCTTCATTAATGTATCCCCGCAAAAATTTTATTAATGCCACAGGTGGTTAGCCGCTGCTTTGGAGCCGGTTAAAAACAATCGCCGTCAAAAAACTTTCAGCCGTTACCTTTGCGGCTATGCACTACGGCTCAATAGAAAATATCAGTAAGTCATTCGGGATAAGGGTTCTTTTTAACAACATCAGCTTTCACATAGAAGAAGGGGATAAGATCGCCATGGTGGCAAGGAACGGCAGTGGCAAATCAACCCTGCTAAAGATCATTGCCGGTTTGGATACGGCAGACAGCGGCACTGTATGGATACACAAAGATGTAAAAGTGATCATGCTGCAGCAGGAAACGCCCTTTGATGAAGAAAAAAGTATTTGGGACAATGTACTCCGTTTAGACAATCCTGTTGTAAAAGCGGTAAAGGAATACGAAATGTTTTTGGAAGCCGAAACGGATGACGTTGACCATCTCACAGAATTGATGGGCCGGCTCGATGAATACAATGCATGGAATTTTGAGAATGACCTGCAGCAGATCCTCGGCAAATTGAACCTGCACCACCTGAATGAACCCGTTAAAAATTTGAGTGGCGGGCAGCGTAAAAGAGTAGCCCTTGCACAGGCATTGATCGAAGCCCAACTGCACGAAGGAAAATGCCTGCTGATACTCGATGAACCTACCAATCACCTCGATGTAAGCATGATCGAATGGCTGGAAGATTTTTTAAGTGCACAAAAGATCACGCTCTTACTGGTTACGCATGACCGCTATTTTTTGGATGCCGTTTGCAACGAGATCATAGAAATCGATGAGGGTAAAGTGTTTGAATACTGCGGCGACTATGATTATTTTTTAGAACAGAAAAGCCTGCGGCAGGAAGTGCAGGCAAGCGAACTGCAGAAAGACAAAAATATTTTCCGGAAAGAACTTGAATGGATGCGCAAGCAACCAAAGGCCCGTACCACCAAATCAAAATCACGCCAGGATGCTTTTACGCAGGTGGAAGAAAGGGTGAGCCAGAAAAAAGAAGAACTGGAAGTTAGCCTGCAGGTGAAGATGACAAGGCTGGGAGGCAAGATCCTCGAGATGAAAAAAGTAAACAAGGCTTATGGAGATAAAGTACTGATAAAAGGATTTGATTATACATTTAAGCGGGGCGAACGCATTGGTATTGTTGGAAAAAATGGAGCCGGCAAATCAACTTTTTTAAAGATCGCATTGCAGCAGGAGCCGCCCGATAGTGGCAAGATCAACCATGGAGAAACCGTTGTTTTTGGGAACTTTAACCAGGAAGGCCTGCAATACAAAGAAGACAAAAGAGCGATTGAATATGTAAAGGATTTTGCTGAATTTTTTCCATTGGCCGATGGCAGTAAAATCAGTGCCAGCCAGTTTATGGAAAAGTTTGGTTTTAGTGCCGAGCAGCAATACACACCACTGAGCAAACTGAGTGGCGGTGAAAAACGAAGACTGCATTTATTGAGTGTGCTGTTTGTGAATCCTAACTTTTTAATACTGGATGAACCTACCAATGATCTTGACCTGCAAACCTTAAGAACACTGGAAGAATTTTTACTGGAATATCCCGGCTGTATTTTAATTGTAAGCCACGATCGGTATTTTATGGACCGCCTGGTAGATCATTTGTTCGCCTTTGAAGGAGACGGCGTCATCAGGGATTTCCCGGGCAATTATACCCAGTACCGGGAGCAGTTAAAGAACAATACACTTACCGGTTCTTTTATAAAAAGTGTTGAAGACAAAGAACCGGAATTAAAACAATCGAAAACGCCATCTTCCTCACCTGCGGGCAATCAAAAATTATCTTTTAAAGAGAAGTTTGAGTTTGAAAGCCTCGAAAAAGAATTACCGGCTTTGCAAAAAGAAAAGGAAGATAATGAGGCAGCCATGGCCGGCGGTAACCTTGGTTTTGATGAATTGCAAAAAGCGGCTGCAAGAATTGGCGAACTCATCGAAC
>APMI01001785.1_pt1 | contig 61792 bp, 56 predicted proteins | sample 667938 | NCBI WGS metagenome assembly APMI01 (sample SAMN01084076, study PRJNA167559) | wastewater metagenome | biome: Wastewater | place: Denmark: Ejby Moelle, Odense | collected 2011-11-28
GTTGCGGCCTGCCGCGGCCGCGATCTCCAACGTGGGAGAAGCGGCTGCGGCGAGCGCGACGATCTACACCTGTCCCATGCACCCGGAGATTCGACAGGATCGGCCGGGCAACTGCCCCAAGTGCGGGATGACGCTGGAGCCGCTGATCCCGGAGGCGACGGCAGACGACGACAACCCGGAGCTGCGCGACTTCTCCCGCCGCTTCTGGTGGACGTTGCCGCTGACGGTCGTGGTCACGGTCCTGGCAATGGGCGGACACCGCCTGGGCCTGATGGCGCCCGCTGCGCAAAGCTGGCTCGAACTGGTGCTTTCGCTGCCCATCGTTTTCTGGGCGGGCTGGCCCTTCTTCGAGCGCTGCTGGCAGTCTCTGCTGCACCGCAGTCCCAACATGTGGACGTTGATTGGCATCGGCACCGGCGCCGCGTTCCTCTACAGCGTCGTGGCGACCGCGGCGCCGCAACTCTTCCCGCAGAGCTTCGCGGCTCATGGCCGCATCGGTGTCTACTTTGAAGCTGCGGCCGTCATCATCTCGCTCACACTGTTGGGTCAGATGCTGGAACTGCGGGCTCGTTCGCAGACCTCTGCGGCCATCAAGTCGTTGCTCGGGCTGGCGCCCAAGACCGCCCGCCGCATCGAGCCGGACGGCTCCGAGGCCGACGTGCCGCTCACCCATGTGCACGTCGGCGATCGGCTGCGCGTGCGGCCTGGTGAAAAAGTCCCAGTCGACGGCGTGGTCCTCGAAGGTTCCAGCGCGATCGACGAGGCCATGCTGACGGGCGAGCCGGTTCCCGTGATGAAACGTCCCGGCGACAAGGTCATCGGCGCGACGATCAACACCACCGGGTCGCTGGTGATGCAGTCCGAGCGGGTGGGCTCCCAGACCATGCTGTCCCAGATCGTGCAGATGGTCGCGCAGGCTCAGCGTTCGAAGGCGCCGATGCAACGCATGGCCGACCAGGTCGCCGGCTGGTTCGTGCTCGTCGTGATCGGCATCGCGCTGACCGCCTTCTTCGCGTGGGGTCTGCTCGGTGGTCCCCAGGGCTGGCAATACGGGCTTATCAACGCCGTCTCGGTGCTGATCATCGCCTGCCCTTGCGCTCTTGGCTTGGCGACCCCGATGTCCATCATGGTTGCGACGGGCAAGGCGGCAACGCAGGGCATCTTGTTCCGTGACGCCTCGGCGATCGAGAACTTCCGCCGCGTCGACACCATGATCGTGGACAAGACCGGCACGCTGACGGAGGGCAAACCGACGTTCGAGCGAGCCATCGCCGTCCCAGGACGGTCTGACGACGAAATCCTCCTTCTGGCGGCCAGCCTGGACCAAGGCAGTGAGCATCCGCTGGCCCATGCCATCGTGGACGCCGGCCGCGCCCGTAAGCTGCCGCTGGAACAGGCCGTTGATTTCGAGTCGTCCACCGGTATCGGCGTCCGCGGCCAGGTTTCCGGTCGCCGGTTGGCGCTGGGCAACACCGCGTTGATGGGACAGGACGGGGTCGATGTGTCACCGCTTCGCGCCCCGGCAGAGGAACTGCGGCAAAAGGGCAGCAGCGTCATGTTCCTCGCGGAGGACGGCTGGCTGCTCGGGATCCTGGCCGTATCGGACCCGATCAAGCAGAGCACACCAGAGGCGGTGCAGAGTCTTCGGAGCGCTGGGATGCGGGTGGTCATGGCCACCGGCGACGGCTTGACCACCGCCGAATCCGTCGCCCGCCAACTGGGCATCGACGAGTTCCACGGCGAAGTGAAGCCAGCCGACAAGCTGGCCCTCGTCGACCGCCTGCAAAAGGAGGGTCGCGTGGTCGGCATGGCCGGAGACGGCATCAACGACGCCCCTGCACTGGCCAAGGCCGATGTGGGCGTCGCCATGGGCACCGGCACCGACGTGGCGATGAACAGCGCCCAGGTCACCTTGGTCAAGGGTGACTTGCGCGGCATCGCCCGGGCCCGGGCCATCTCCGAGGCGACGGTCGCCAACATGCGGCAGAACCTGATGTTCGCCTTTATCTACAACTCGCTGGGTGTGCCGCTGGCCGCCGGCGTGCTCTACCCGTTCACGGGCTGGGTCTTGTCGCCCATGATCGCCGCCCTGGCCATGAGCCTGTCGTCGGTCAGCGTCGTCTTCAACTCGCTTCGCCTTCGCGCGGGAAAATAGCCGCCATCAAGTCAACGACATGGGAAGCGCATGTACAACCTGCTGGTATCTGGCAGAGACGGGACCTGGGACGGCAGCCCCTGGACCATCGAGGCGTCGCGCTGCGTGTGCGAGTACACCGACAAGGAAATCAGCCGCAAGTTCGAAGCGTTGGACGCTGGGGCGATCAACGAGCTGAAGAAGCTCCCCTGCATCTTCGCGTATGAGACCCCGAGCAGCACGCCGCCCCAGTTTGGCGTGCTGACCGACATCACCAAGCGCCAGGGCCAGGTGCGCCTGGAATACGAGCTGCAGGCTGTGCAGCCCTTCCTGTCGGCCAAGGACCTCGTCACGTACTCCTTCGAGCTGGACATCGGCAAGTGGGAATTGAACCGCACCCATTGGGCGGTCAAGGAGGTCAACCTGGCCAAGGAGCTGCGGGCCACCGGCATCGCGCTGCCGCCCTGGGTCCGCGACATCTCGCGAGCAGTCGACATCACCACCCATGTGTTCGACGTCGGCCTGTCTTTCCCCGGGGAAGCCCGAGCGACGGTGGAAGCGGTGGCCGCCGAGCTGGAACGGCGCCTCGGGCCCAACTCCTACTTCTACGACAACAACTACGTGTCGCAGCTGGCCCGTCCTTCGCTGGACAACCTGCTGCAGGACCTCTACCGCAATCGCTCCAAGCTGATCGTCGTCTTCATCGGCGGCGACTACCAGCGCAAGGAATGGTGCGGCATCGAGTTCCGGGCGATCAAGGAGATCCTCATGGAGCGCGATCACGGCCGGATCATGTTCGTCCGCACCGACGACGGGCCCGTGGAAGGGGTCTTCAAGACCGACGGCTACGTCGACGCCCGGCGCTTCACGCCGGCCCAGATTGCCGGCTTCATCGAGGAGCGGGTCCGGCTGCTGGGCTGAGACACGCCGGTCGCGGCGGGTCGCCGAAAGTTCTACGCAAAAACCGCTTGACCTTCCCATCATGGCAAGCTTGAGACTTCCGTTCATGGCCGACACACGACGCGCCGGAAAAGGAAAACCATGAACACGACGGCCTCCATCACACCCAGCGCCGCCACCCGGCAGTGGCAGCTTCCCGTGGCGGGCATGACCTGCGCATCTTGCGTGAGCCGTGTCGAGAAGGCGCTGTCCAAGCTGCCTGGCGTGCGTGAGGCCACCGTCAACCTCGCCACCGAGGCCGCCACGGTCGACGCCGGGCCCGAGGTCAGCCTCGACAGCCTGCGCGCCGCGGTCCAGAAAGCCGGCTACGACGTTCCCGAGCAGGCCGTGACGCTCCAGGTCGAGGGCATGACCTGCGCATCCTGCGTCGCGCGCGTCGAGAAGGCCTTGAAAAAGGTGCCCGGGGTGACCGCGGCAGAGGTCAACCTCGCCACCGAGCAAGCCCACGTCAAGGTCACAACACGGGAAGCCGACCTCGCCGCGTTACTGTCGGCCGTCGACAAGGCCGGCTACGCCTCGCGCGTCGTACCCGCCCCTGGTTCAGCTGCAGCCAGTGCCAATGATTTAAGCGGCCGGGATGCTCCGTCGGCAAAACCGGCTTTGCCCGAATGGTGGCCCATCGCGGTGGCCATGGCGCTCTCCGCCCCGCTCGTGCTTCCGATGTTCGCCACGCTGTTCGGTGCCCACTGGATGCTCCCGGGCTGGCTGCAACTCGCGTTGGCCACGCCGGTCCAGTTCTGGCTTGGCGCGCGCTTCTACCGGGCTGGATGGAAAGCGTTGCGCGCCGGCGCCGGGAATATGGACTTGCTCGTCGCCCTGGGCACAAGTGCGGGCTACGGCTTGAGCGCCTATCAGCTGTGGGTCCATGGCGACCGGGGCATGAACCACTTGTACTTCGAAGCCTCGGCGGTCGTTATCACGCTGGTCCTGCTCGGCAAGTGGCTGGAGACGCGTGCCAAGCGGCAGACCACGGAGGCGATTCGCGCGCTCAACGCCCTCCGCCCCGAACGAGCCCGGGTTCGCCGCAACGGTGCCGATCTGGATGTGGCGATCGCCGAGGTTCGTGTTGACGACCAGGTTGTCGTGCGCCCGGGCGAGCGGATTCCTGTCGACGGCGAGGTGGTTGAGGGTGCCAGCGAGATCGACGAATCGCTGATCACCGGTGAAAGCCTGCCCGTGGCCAAGCATGTCGGTGACCGCGTGACCGGCGGCTCCGTCAACGCTGAGGGTCTGCTGCTCATCCGGACCACGGCGGTCGGTGCCGAATCCACCCTCGCACGCATCGTTCGGCTTGTCGAGTCGGCGCAGGCGAAAAAGGCGCCTATCCAGCGACTTGTCGACCAGGTGAGCGCCGTGTTCGTCCCGGTGGTCATCGGCATCGCTGCCCTGACACTGCTGGGCTGGGGGCTGGGCACGGGCAACTGGGAGGCTGCGATCCTCAATGCCGTTGCAGTGCTGGTCATTGCCTGCCCGTGCGCCCTTGGCCTGGCCACGCCCACCGCCATCATGGCCGGCACCGGCGTTGCCGCACGTCACGGGATTCTGATCAAGGACGCCGAAGCACTCGAGGTCGCGCACAGCGTCAAGGTCGTCGCCTTCGACAAGACCGGGACGCTGACCGAGGGCAAGCCGGAACTCGTGGCGTTTGAGGCGGTCGATGGCAACACCAGCAGCATGCTCGGAGCGGCTGCAGCCATCCAGAACAACAGCGAGCATCCGCTGGCGCGTGCTGTCATCGAGGCTGCCAAGCGGGAGCGGGTCGGTGTGCCGCCGGCCAGCGAGGTCCGAGCAATTGCCGGACGTGGGATGGCGGCCGTCGTGCGCGGCCGAAACCTCAGGCTGGGCAGCACGCGGTTCATGCAGGAACTCAACGTCGACCTGTCGGCGATGGCCAAGATCGCCGCCGCGCTGGAAGCTCAGGGACGCACGGTGTCCTGGCTCGCCGAAGCTGGTGAGCGCCCTCACCTGCTTGGACTGCTGGCGTTCGGTGACGCGGCCAAGGCGTCTGCGGTGGACGCCATTCGGCGCCTGCATGAGATGGACGTCAGCACGGTGATGCTCACCGGCGACAACCGCGGCAGCGCCACCGCCATCAGCCGCCAGCTCGGGATCGACGAATTCCGGGCCGAGCTCCTCCCCCAGGACAAGGCCGATATCGTTGCCGAGCTCAAGAGCGGAAACAGGCGCGTGGCGATGGTCGGCGACGGCATCAACGACGCCCCTGCCCTGGCGGCTGCCGACGTGGGCATCGCGATGTCGACAGGTACTGACGTGGCCATGCACGCCGCTGGGATCACTCTGATGCGGGGCAACCCGGCGCTGGTCGCTGACGCCATCGACATCTCGCGGCGCACCTACGCCAAGATCCGCCAGAACTTGTTCTGGGCTTTTGCCTACAACGTCGTCGGCATACCGCTGGCCACCTTCGGGCTGCTCAGCCCGGTGGTCGCAGGAGCGGCCATGGCCTTCAGCAGCGTGAGCGTCGTCACCAACGCGCTGATGCTGCGCCGCTGGAAAGGAAGTATTCAATGAGCAGCATGAGCATGACCGGCCCCTTCAACATCGGTGAGGCGGCCAGCCAGTCGGGGGTGTCCGCCAAGATGGTCCGGCACTACGAATCGCTGGGGCTGCTGCCCAAGATCGGGCGGACCGACTCCGGCTATCGCCAGTACACCGACAAGGAAGTGCACACCCTGCGTTTCATCCGGCGAGCTCGGGACCTGGGCTTCAGCATGGCGGAGATCGCCGAACTCCTGAAGCTTTGGCAGGACCGGCGCCGGGCCAGCGCCAACGTCAAGCGCATCGCGCTGGCGCACGTCGCCGACCTGGAAGTCCGGATGAAGGAGATGGACGCCATGAAGCGAACCCTGGAGCGCCTGGCCGAGTGCTGCCACGGGGACCATCGGCCGGACTGCCCGATCCTGGACGAGCTGGCCGACTGACGCTCCGCGCTCTCGCTCCTTCTGCAGAAAGCTGGCTGACAGCTGCACGTTGACACCATGCGCACACAATGAGAATAATAACGATTCTCATTTGCATTGGATAAGCATGCTCCTGTCTTCTCAGCGCGTGGCGACCGCCACGGTCATTGGCCTGGCCCTTCTTTCTCGCTCCGCCGTCGCTGGCGAATCCCCTATGGGCTGGATCTACACCGCTGAAGTCGCGCCTCCAGGGACTAGGGAATTCGAGCAATGGGTCGACGTTCAGACCAAGCAGACACGGGGCGACTACACCAACGTCCGCTTGCGCTCCGAGCTGGAGTTCGGCATCACGTCTAAATATCAAACGGCCATCTACCTGAACTCCCGCTTCATCCGCGCCTATCGCAACCAGATGGACGGCACGACCGCTGGCCCCAACACCGACATCCCCGACACCTTCGATCCCACATCCCGCTACAAGATGAGTCGCGTGGAGTCGGTGTCATGGGAAAACATCTATCAGCTATCCAACCCATTGGTGGACCCTGTCGGGCTGGCCGTCTATGTCGAGCCCTCCTGGGGGCGTCGCAACAAGGAGCTGGAATTCAAGCTCATCCTGCAGAAGAACTTCTTGGACGACCGCGTCATCTGGGCCACCAATCTGAGCACCGCCCTGGAGAACAACAAGCGGGGCAGCGACGTCGAAAAGGCGACGGAGCTCGATCTGCTGACAGGGGTCTCCTACCGCTTCATGAACAACTGGTCTGCAGGTATCGAAGTCCGCAACCATCGCGAGTTCACGGGCTACGGGTACGGGGTGGCCAACCACTCGGCGTGGTTCCTTGGGCCGAACGTCCACTACGCCACCAAGGGCTGGTGGCTGACGGCGGCCTGGCGCAGCCAGATGCCCTGGGCGAGTGGCTTCCAGGATGATCAGAAGGAGGTGATCAGCGGCGGCCGTATCTACGGCGACGAGCACACACGCAACCAGTTCGTGCTGAAGCTGGGAGTGCCGTTCTGATGCGCTGGGAACCCTTCTTCGCCGTTCCCCTGGCTGTCGCCTCGACCGCCGCTTCGGCCAGCGTCTTCTTCTCGACCGAACAGGCTCAGCAGGTCATGTTCCCCGCGGGGAAGTTCACCAAGGTCGCGCTGGCCATGACGCCAGAGCAGCGTGATGGACTGTTCGCCCGATCGGGCGTCCACGAGCCGTTTCGGGAAGACGGCGTCTGGTCGGTGGAAGGCCAAGGGTTCTTCATCGTCGATCAAGTCGTCGGCAAGCACGAGCTGATCACCTATGCCGTGGGGCTCAACCTCGATGGCAGCGTGAAGCAGATTGAGATCCTCGAATACCGCGAGACCTACGGCTCAGAGGTGCGAGGGGCCGCGTGGCGGCAGCAGTTTGTCGGCAAGACTGCCGCGTCGCCAGTCAGGCTCAACAAGGACATCGCCAACATCACGGGCGCCACGCTGTCCTCCAAGCACATCACAGACGGGGTGCGGCGGGTTCTGGCTGTCTATGACTTGGCGTTGAAGGGGCTTCACAGTGGCAAGCGTTGAACGCATGCAGCCATTGCTGGGCACGTTTGTCACCATACGGGCACAAGGCCAGGAAGGCGTGCCTGAATCCGAGGTGACGGGCGCGGTCAGCGCTGCGTTCTCGGCCATAGCCCGGGTGCAGCGGCTGATGAGCTTTCATCGCCATGACAGCGACGTGGGCCGGCTCAACCGGGCTCGCCCTGGCTGTCACCTGCGCGTGCATCGCTGGACGAGCGCTGTGCTCAGCGAGGCGTTGCAGCTGCACATGGCGAGCGCCGGTGCTTTCGATTGCAACGTCGGTCGGGTTCTCGTGCGAGGCGGCTTGCTACCTCGCTCACGCCCCGCCGTTGTCGGCCGATCCAAAACGTCCATGTCCCGTGCCATCAGGTTGGCAGAGGGTGGCCGCGTCAACGTCGCCCAACGGGTTTCGCTTGATCTCGGAGGCATCGCAAAAGGATTTGCTGTCGACCAGGCGGTGCGTGTCCTGCGCAGTCGGGGCATGCAAAGTGGGCTTGTCAACGCCGGGGGCGACCTCTACGCCTTCGGCTCGGCGCCACAAGAAATCTGGGTTCGATGCCCGAAGTCGCCGACTGACATGAAGTTGATCGGACGGCTGCAAAACGGTGCCGTCGCGACGTCCGCCAGCTATTTCGCCTCCAACCTGGGCAACGACGGCAAGGCGGCAAGTGCCATCGTGAATCCGAGGCACCAGAGGCGTGTTGGCCTGCCAGGGAGCGTTTCTGTGGTCGCGAAAAGCTGCCTGCAGGCCGATGCGCTCACGAAAATAGTTGCGTTGCGAGGCTCCCTTCCCGCCAGCATCCAGAGGCGAGCGCGAGCAACGGTCATCCGACTATGACGACGACAAGACCTCAACCGTTCAGCATTCGCCTGCCAGCTTTTCAGCGGTGGGCGACCTATGGCACGTTGGCAGTGGTCGCAGCAAGCGGAACTGCCTGGCTCGTCGTTCATGACTGGCTGCGGTTGAACTGGTTTGCCGCTGAGCACAGGCTGCTCGTGACACACGGCGTTGCCGCCGCCCTTGCACTTACCGTTGTCGGAGGTTTGCTGCCGCTGCATATCCGGCTGGCCTGGCGCATCCGCCGCAACCTTTGGTCCGGTGCGTTCACCCTCATCATCATGGGACTGCTCGGCTTGAGCGGTTGGTTCCTCTACTACGGTGACGAGGAGTGGCGGGAAATTACCCGTTGGCTGCATATTGCAGTTGGCCTGCTCAGTTGCGCCGTGGTCCCGTTCCATGTCTGGATGGGCAGGCGTCGCTCGGCAAAGCAGCAAGCCCCTCAAGCGCTGCCTACGCAGGTAGGCAAGGAATCGTTGGCCACGAACTGTGCCCCTTAGCGGACCCAGTTCCGGCGTTTTCCCATCTATGACGAGCGCATCCTGTTGCAGCCGCGAGGCTGGCGGTATCACAGCTGTCGATTCCGATCACCGAACCGTGGGAGGTGCATTGTGCAAATGAGATTGACGCCGATGGACTCGATCCAGTCGATCGCTCGCTCGGCCGAGGCACTGACCAAGCCGGCTTCGGTACAAGGGCGAGGGTTTCAGGATGCCTTGGCAAGTGCGCTTCAAACCACCAGCGACCTGCAAAAGGAGTCGGGCAGGTTGAGCAAGGAGTTCTCGCTGGACAACCCCACGGTCAGTCTCGAGGAAACGATGATCGCCGGACAAAAGTCGAACATCGCTTTTCAGGCGACTTTGCAGGTGCGCAACCGGCTGGTTCAGGCCTACAGCGAAGTCATGAACATGCAGATCTGAGGCGATAACCAGGTCGATCAAGGGCCCCTCCGTGTCAAACCTGCCGTGGTGTAAGGCGACGGAACCCGTCGCCGACGCATACCGCTTACGCGTTGGCTCTGGACGGAAACGCGCAGACTTTGATCTGGATCTAACGCCCCCGGCCACACGCGGATAGACTTTGCCCATGATGTTGAACAAGACCTACCGGCGCTGGATCGCGAGCTTGCTCGCGGCGGTGCTGGTGTGTCTGCAGCTCTCTACGGCAGCCTACGCCTGCCCCGTCCCGACCGGCTCGGAGTCGATGCCGATGGTCAGCATGGCCGGCATGGCCGACTGCGACCAGATGTCCGGGATGGACACCGAACAGCCGCAGCTGTGCAAGGCGCATTGCGACCGCGACAAGCAGACGGTCAACAACGCGCCGGCGCCTGACCTTGCGCCCGCGGTTCTCCTCGATCAGCTCTTCACCCGCCTGGCCCTCTGGCTCCCGCCCGAGACCGCAGAGGCACTCCCTGCGGTCATTACCGCCCACACCGGCCCGCCAGACGGCACGCTGCCGGTGTATCTCACCCTCCAGGTCCTCCGCAATTAAGCCCTGACGTCCGCGCTGCCGCACGCGCGGCGGCGTGCCCACGTCTCGCGTCGCTTGCCGACTGCTTCCAGGCTTTTTGTGGAGCGCCATCATGGCCATCTTCTTTTGGGCGGGATCTTGGTCCCGCTCCGGCGGCACAGGAGCTACCTGCCGCCGCATCCGCAAGGCTGTCATCGCGGCAGGCTTACTTGCAGGCGCCGCCGTGCATGCGGCCCCCGTCACCTTCGAACAGGCCTTGTTGCTCGCTGAACAGCGCTCCGCCGCACTGACGGCGCGCCAGGCCGCGGCAGAAGGCGCGCAACAGGCGCGCACGGCCGCAGGGCGCCTGCCCGACCCCAAGCTGGCTGTCGGCATCGAGAACTTCCCGATCTCAGGTCGCGAGCGTTTCAGCTGGAACCGCGAGTCCATGACCATGCGACGTGTCGGCGTCATGCAGGACGTGCCCAACGCTGCCAAGCGGGCCGCCCAGCGCGACGCTGCCGACGCCAAGGCCGAGCGCGAGCACGCGATGCTGGAAGCCGAACGCCTGGCGGTACGCCGCGAGGCGGCGCTGGCCTGGCTCGCCCTGCACTTCGCCGAGCAAAAGCTGAACGTCTTCGCAACGCTCGAGCAAGAGAACCGCCTCTTGCAGGACACGTTGTCTGCCCGCGTCGCATCCGGAGCCGCCACGCCCGGCGATGCGCTGATGGTGCGCCAGGAGGCCTTGGAGCTGGCCGACCGAAGGGACGAACTGCAGGCCGGCGTCGAGCAGGCACGGGTCCAACTGCGGCGCTGGACCGGCGACCAGCCGGAACTGTCCGCTGAGGCTGAACCGCCCCCGCTGCGGCCGGACCTGGCGCGATTGCTGGGCGGGCTTGATCGGCATGCCGAACTGCTGGCCTTCAACCCGATGCTCGCAATGGCTCGCGCCGACCTCAGCGAGGCAGAAGCGATGCGCCAGGGTGATTGGGGCTGGGAGGTCGCCTACGGCAACCGCGCACGGTCCTTCGGTGACATGGTCTCGTTCCAGCTCACCTTCGAGCTGCCCGTCTCACGGGCCACGCGCCAGGAACCCGTTGTCGCTTCCCGCCGTAAGGACGTCGAGCGGCTTGAGGCCGAGCGGGAGGATGCGCTGCGCCGCATCCGCGCCGAGGTGGATACCCAGGTTGCGGAGTTGCAGCGACTGGAGCGTGTGCTGCAGCGCCAGCTAACCGCCACGCAACCGCTTGCCCGGGAGCGCGCCCAGGTGACCCTGGCCAGCTACCAGTCCGGCCGCGCCGACCTCGGTGCCGTGCTCACCGCCCGCAAGAGCGCTGCCGAAGCGCAGTTGCGCGGTCTCGATCTTCAAGCCCAGGTGCTGGCCCAGCAGGCCCGCCTGGCCTATCTCATTGCGGAGTGACCCCATGACCTCCAACAAGAAACTGTCCGCCGTCGCCATGCTGCTCGTCGCTGCGGGCGCAGGCCTGGGCTACGGCGTCGCCCATTGGCGTACGGCCTCGATGTCGGACCCATCCGCCACGGTGTCCGGAACCAAAGAGACGACCAAGAGTCCGGCCGGTGAGCGCAAGGCCCTGTATTGGTACGACCCCATGGTGCCGCAGCAGAAGTTCGACAAGCCAGGTAAGTCGCCGTTCATGGACATGCAGCTGGTGCCCAAGTACGCCGATGAGGCGCCCTCAGGTGGCGTTGCCGTCGACCCGCGCGTCGCCCAGACCCTGGGGGTACGCACCGCAACCGTGGAGAAGCAGCGGCTCGGCGCCTCGTTCCAGGTGCCGGCCGTCGTGCAGCTCAACGAACGCGACGTGGCCATCCTGCAGGCGCGCACCGCTGGCTTCGTCCAACGGGTGGCCCGCCTGGCACCGGGCGATGTCGTCGCTAACGGTGCCTTCATCGCCGAACTGCTGGTTCCCGAGTGGGCAGGCGCCCAGCAGGAATTCCTGGCGGTGCGCCAAACGGGCGATGCGGCCCTGACCGCCGCGGCCCGCCAGCGCTTGGTGCTGCTCGGCATGCCGACGTCCCTGATCCAGCAGGTGGAACACAGCGGACAGGTACAGGCGCTCTCCAACGTGCACGCCCCCACCGGCGGGCTGGTACAGGAGTTGATGGTGCGACCCGGCATGACAGTGTCCCAAGGCATGAGCCTCGCCCGCATCACCGGTTTGTCGACCGTCTGGCTAGAAGCCGCCCTCCCCGAAACCCAGGCCAGCGTCGCCCGCGTCGGACAGCCCGTCGAGGTGTTGTTGGCGGCGTTTCCCGGCGAGACACTGCGCGGCAAGATCACAGCGATCCTGCCTGAGGCGAATGCTGAGACACGCACCCTGCGCGTCCGGGCCGAGCTCCCAAATCCGCAAGGCCGGCTGCGGGCGGGGATGTTTGCTCAGATGCGCCTGGGCGGGACGGCCGAAGAGGTGCTCGTCGTGCCTGCCGAGGCCGTGATCCGCACAGGCCAGCGTGCTGTCGTCTATGTGGCTGAGCAGCTTGGGCGCTTTACGCCGGTCCAGGTGCGTCTGGGTCGCGAGCTGGGTGACAAGCTGGAGGTGCTGGAGGGATTGCAGCCCGGCCAACAGGTTGTGGCGTCCGGCCAATTCCTGATCGACTCGGAAGCGAGCATGCAGGGTGTGCTGCAGCGCCAGGCCACTCCGGCAGCGCCTGCTGCCAGCGCGGCTGCCGTGCCGGCGGCCTCATCGACAGCTTCTGCCGTTTCGGCACTTCAGGCGGTCGGCAGGATCGTGGAGCTTTCGGGGCAGAGCGTCACGCTGGATCACAGCGCCGTGCCGGCCCTCAAATGGCCAGCCATGCAGATGGGCTTCCGGCTCGCGCGGCCGGAGCTGGCCAAGGGCGTGAAGGTGGGCGACACCGTCCGCTTCACCTTCCGGGAAAGCCAGGACGGCTATGAAGTCGTCGCCATGCAGCGCGAGACACCGGGAGGCGCACGATGATCGGCGCGCTGATCCGCTGGTCGGTCGGCAATCGCTTCCTGGTGCTGCTGTCCACGCTCTTCCTCGCCGTCGCCGGCGTGCTGTCGCTGCGCTCGACACCGATCGACGCCCTGCCCGACCTGTCCGACGTACAGGTCATCATCCGCACCAGCTACCCCGGCCAGGCGCCACAGATCGTCGAGAACCAGGTCACCTATCCACTGGCGACCACCATGCTGTCGGTGCCCGGCGCCAAGGCCGTGCGGGCGTTCTCCTTCTTCGGCGACTCCTTCGTCTATGTGCTGTTCGATGACGGCACGGACCTGTACTGGGCTCGTTCCCGCGTGCTGGAGTACCTCAGCCAGGTGCAGGGCCGGCTGCCAGCGACGGCCAAGCCCTCGCTCGGCCCCGACGCGACCGGCGTGGGCTGGGTCTTCCAGTACGCCCTCGTGGACCGCACAGGTCGCCATGACCTGTCACAGCTGCGGGCGCTGCAGGATTGGTTCCTCAAGTTCGAGCTGAAGGCCGTCGCCAACGTGGCCGAGGTGGCCACGGTGGGCGGCATGGTCAAGCAGTACCAGGTGGTGGTCGACCCGGCCAAGCTCATCGCCTACGGGATCACGCATAACCAGGTACGCGAGGCGCTGATGAACGGCAACCAGGAGGCTGGCGGCGCCGTGCTGGAGCTGGCCGAGGCCGAGTACATGGTGCGCGCCAGCGGCTTCCTGAAGTCGCTGGATGAATTCCGCAGCATCGTGCTGGCCAGCCGCAACGGCGTGCCGGTGTTGCTGAGCCAGGTCGCGACCGTGCAGGTCGGACCGGAGATGCGCCGTGGCATCACCGAACTGGACGGCGAAGGCGAGGCGGTCGGCGGCGTGGTGATCCTGCGCAACGGCAAGAACGCCCAGGCGACGATTGCCGCGATCAAGGACAAGCTCAAGCAGCTGCAGTCCAGCCTGCCTCAGGGTGTCGAGATCGTCACGACCTATGACCGCAGCTCCTTGATCCAGCGCGCCATCGACAACCTGTCGATGAAGCTGCTCGAAGAGTTTGCGGTGGTCGCCCTGGTCTGCGTGGTTTTCCTGTGGCACCTGCGCTCGGCGTTGGTGGCAATCATCTCGCTGCCGCTGGGCGTGATGGCGGCCTTCCTGGTGATGCAGCAGCAGGGGTTGAACGCCAACATCATGTCGCTCGGGGGTATCGCCATCGCCATCGGCGCCATGGTCGATGCCGCAGTCGTCATGATCGAGAACGCGCATAAGAAGCTGGAGGCTTGGCAGCACGCCCACCCCGGCGAGGAACTGAAGGGCGAAGCGCGCTGGGCAGTCATCACCGACGCCGCAGTCGAGGTCGGCCCGGCGCTGTTCTTCTCGCTGCTGATCATCACGCTGTCCTTCGTGCCGGTCTTTACGTTGCAGGCGCAGGAAGGACGGCTGTTCGGGCCACTGGCCTATACCAAAACCTATGCCATGGCAGCGGCCGCCGGCCTGTCCATCACCCTCATTCCCGTGCTGATGGGTTACTGGATCCGCGGGCGCATTCCCGACGAACAGCGCAACCCCATCACGCGCGCACTGATCGCGCTATACCGCCCCGCGCTGGACGCGGTCCTGCGCTGGCCCAAGGCCACGCTCGTCGTGGCCGTCGCGGTCTTCGCCACCACCGCCTGGCCCGTGATGCGCCTGGGTGGCGAGTTCCTGCCGCCGCTGGATGAGGGTGACCTGCTGTACATGCCTTCCGCACTGCCAGGTTTGTCCGCCCAGAAGGCCGCCGAGCTGCTGCAGATCACCGATCGCATGATCAAGACGGTGCCAGAGGTGCAACGGGTGTTTGGCAAGGCCGGCCGGGCGGAGACCGCTACCGACCCCGCGCCGCTGGAGATGTTCGAAACCACCGTGCAGCTCAAGCCACGCGATCAGTGGCGCCCTGGCATGACCCCGGAAAAACTCGTCGAGGAGCTTGATCGCACGGTGAAAGTGCCGGGCCTGACCAACATCTGGATCCCGCCGATCCGCAATCGCATCGACATGCTGGCCACCGGCATCAAGAGCCCCATCGGCGTGAAGGTGTCCGGCACCGATCTCTCCGCGATTGACCGGATCGCCGCCCAGGTCGAGGCGGCCGCCAAGAACGTGCCGGGCGTCAGCTCGGCGCTGGCCGAGCGGCTGACCGGCGGACGCTATGTCGACGTGCAGATCGACCGCGTGGCCGCCGCGCGCTACGGCATGAACGTGAGCGACATTCAGTCCGTGATCTCAGGGGCGATAGGCGGCGAGAACGTCGGCGAGACGGTAGAAGGCCTGGCGCGCTTCCCCATCAACCTGCGCTATCCGCGCGAGCTGCGCGATACGCCGGAGAAGCTGCGCAATCTGCCGGTGCTCACGCCCGCTGGCCAGCAGGTGACGCTCGGCACTCTGGCAGCCGTGACCCTCGTTGACGGACCACCCATGCTCAAGAGCGAGAACGCCCGCCCATCGGGCTGGGTCTACATCGACGTGCGAGGACGGGACATCGCCTCGGTGGTTGGCGATTTGCGGCGGGAGGTCGCCCAACAGGTGCGGCTCGAGCCAGGCATGAGCCTGGCCTACTCTGGCCAGTTCGAATACATGGAGCGGGCCAACGAACGGCTCAAGGTGGTGGTGCCTGCCACGCTCTTGATCATCTTCGTGCTGCTGTACCTGACGTTCCGGCGCGCCGAGGAGGCTGCCCTCATCATGGCCACGTTGCCGCTGGCGCTGACCGGAGGAATCTGGTTCCTCTACCTGTTGGGCTACAACCTGTCCGTGGCCACCGGCGTTGGCTTCATCGCGCTGGCGGGCGTATCGGCCGAGTTCGGCGTCGTCATGCTGCTGTATCTCAAGCACGCCCTGGAAGACCGGATGCGCGCCGGTATGCCCATCACACGCGAGGTCGTGCTCGACGCCATCCGTGAGGGTGCAGTGCTGCGCGTGCGTCCGAAGGCGATGACGGTGGCCGTGATCCTCGCCGGCCTGCTGCCCATCGTCTGGGGATCTGGCACGGGCTCCGAGGTCATGAGCCGCATTGCTGCGCCGATGCTGGGCGGGATGGTGACGGCACCGCTGCTGTCGCTTTTCGTGGTCCCAGCCGCGTTTGCCTTGATGCGCGTGCGACGCGTCAATAACTATCCCCATCATCACGAGCCGACAGGCCAAGTCACTTGAGCTGCGCTTATCGGTATGACTTGGCCGCAGCAGGCTTGACGATGAAACTTTCGCTGCCATGGCATCCGTCAAGTTTCCATTTGCGGTTGGAATCCCGGCGGCGGGCGTCCAGGCGAGGCAGAAAAAACGCGGCCCCGGCAAGAGCCGGGGCCATAAAGCTTCGACGCTGTCATCACGCCGACGCTCCTGCTCAGGGAGGTAAAGCAGGGAGACCAGCACCGCCAGTCTCGAGAGCAACTTTAGCAGCCAACGCCCCTTTGTTTGCGCGGCGGGTATACCGACTCTCAGTGCTTGTGCACCGAGCGCAGATGGCTTGCACTCTGATCCGCCGGCGTTTTCTCTTGCGAAGCTTCGGCGAGACCGGAAAGGATGCCGCACTGGTCCGTGCGCCTGGCGTCCCCACAACGCTGGCGAAGTTCCTTGAGCTGCTGTTCCAGCGCTCGCAGCTCCTTGATGCGCTTGGACACGTGTCCGATGTGCTCGTCGAGCAGCGAGTTGACGTCCCCGCAGTCCTCACCAGGTGCGTCCCTGAAGCGCAGCAGAACACGAACCTCGTCCAGCGACATGTCGAGGCCTCGGCAGTAGCGAATGAACTGAAGCCGCTCCAGGTGCGGCGCCTCGTACACACGAAAGTTGCCCTGCGTACGGCCAGGCGCAGGCAGCAACCCCTCCCGCTCGTAGAAGCGGATGGTCTCGATGGGCGTTGTTGACGCAGCGGACAAGTCACCAATCTTCATGGGTCCCCCGGGGCTTACAGGACAGAAGTGTAGGGACTTGACTCTGTAGCAGCTACAGGTTGTCAAATACCCTCAATAGCTGAAGAACGATCAAGCATGAGCACCCACAAGCACGACCACAGTGACCACGCGGAGCACCATCATGAGGACGGCCATGCTCATGGGTCCGGGCACGGGCACGGGCATGGCGATGCACATGAGCACGGGCATGGCGATGCACATGAGCACGGGCGTGAGCCGTCGTGCTGTGGCACTGCATCCGTCGCAGCGGCGAAGGCCCAGACATCCACTGCGTCTGGCGGCCTGCTGCTGCGCATTCCCTCCATGGACTGCCCGACCGAGGAAGGACAGATACGCCGCGCGTTGGAGGGTTTCCCCGAAGTACGAGGATTGCGGTTCGATCTGCCGGCACGCGCGCTGGACATCGACGCCCCGCCGGCAGCCTGGGAGCCCGTCATTGCCGCCATCAATGGCATCGGCTTCAAGACGGAGACGCTGTCGGCGCCGCCTCCTGCGGAGGACACTGCAAAGGCTCAGCGCACCGAGTTGACGCGCCTGGTTGCGGCGCTGCTGGTTGCCATTGCTGCGGAGCTGGTTGACTTCTTCGCGCCGGACATGCTGGCCTGGAAGGTCGTCGGTATGGCTGTTGCAGCCGGGGCAATTTGGCTTTCTGGTCTTGCCGTGTTCCGCAAAGGCCTTTCTGCCATCGTGCGGCGTGACCTCAACATCAACGCCCTGATGTCGGTGGCGGTCGCAGGCGCGTTCGTCATTGGGCAATGGCCTGAAGCGGCGATGGTGATGGCGCTGTATTCCCTGGCGGAGCTCATCGAGGCACGCTCGGTTGAGCGTGCGCGCAACGCCATCACTGGCCTTCTCGCGCTGTCACCGCCACAGGTGGAGGTGCGCCAAGCCGACGGCACATGGACCAGCGCGGACGCCAAGACGGTGGCAGTTGGGGCGACGGCGCGCGTGAAGCCTGGCGAACGCTTCGCCCTTGATGGTCGCGTGACCGCGGGCCAGGGCGCTGTGGATCAGTCCCCCGTTACCGGCGAGAGCATTCCCATCGACAAGGCACCGGGCGATGACGTCTTCGCAGGGACCATCAACCAGAGCGGTGCCCTCGAGTTCGAAGTGACCAAGCCCGCCAGCGACACAGTGCTGGCCCGCATCATCCATGCCGTCGAAGCTGCCCAGGGGCAGCGGGCGCCTACCCAGCGCTTCGTCGACAAGTTCGCTGCCATCTACACCCCGGCCGTCTTCGTGCTGGCGCTGGCGGTCGCCGTCGGAACGCCCTTCATCATGGGCTGGCCGTGGCTGACGGCGGTCTACAAGGCGCTGGTGCTGCTCGTCATCGCCTGCCCTTGCGCACTCGTCATCTCGACGCCGGTTACCGTCGTCAGCGGCTTGGCTGCCGCGGCGCGACGCGGCATCCTCATCAAGGGTGGCGTTTACCTCGAAGAGGCTCGCAAGCTCAAGGTAGTCGCGCTCGACAAGACCGGTACGCTGACCGAGGGAAAGCCGCGCCTCGTCGCACAGGCGGCGCTGTCGCAGAGCCTTCCTGAAGCCGAGGTGTTGCGCATTGCCAAGAGCCTGGCCTCGCGCTCTGACCACCCGGTGTCCAAGGCTGTGTCCAACGGCTTGGACGGGGAAGAGCTGGCCGTCGAAGACTTCGGCGCCGACATGGGCCGAGGCGTTCACGGCACCATCCACGGACGTAAGTACATCCTCGGCAATCACCGCTGGGTGCACGAGCGAGGCCTGTGCTCCGCAGAGCTGGAGGCGCGGCTGGAAGAGCACGAGGCGCAAGGGCACACGCTGTCATTGCTGGCAGACAGCGAGCGAGTCCTGGGACTGTTCGCGGTCGCCGACACCGTCAAGGAGACCAGCAGGCAAGCCGTCGCCGATCTGAAGACTCTGGGCATCCGGTCAATCATGCTGACCGGCGACAACCCGTCGACCGCCAAGGCAATCGCCGGCCAGGTCGGCATCGACGACGTTCAGGCCAACCTGCTCCCCGAGGACAAGCTCAAGGTGATTTCCGAGCTGGGTCAAACCCAGCAGACGGGCATGGTCGGCGATGGCGTCAACGATTCGCCGAGCCTGGCTGCGGCGTCGGTGGGCTTCTCCATGGGCGGTGCTGGCACCGATACCGCGAAGGAAGCGGCCGACGTGCTCATCATGAACGACGACCTGCGCAAAGTGCCCGAGACCATCCGGCTTTCGAAACGGACGCACGCCATCCTCTGGCAAAACATCGTCCTCGCGCTTGGCATCAAGGCCGTGTTCTTCGTCCTCGCAGTCTTCGGCAGCGCCACCATGTGGATGGCCGTCTTCGCCGACATGGGCGCGAGCCTGCTGGTTGTCTTCAACGGTCTGCGCCTGTTGAAAAGCACTCGCTAAATCCATCGGCCACATCGGCTCGCATCGTGCGGGCCATCTTTTTGCTCGAGAACCGAAATGAGTCTCACTAAGACAGTCCATCGCAGCGCCAGGGGGCTGGCCATCCTGGTCACGTTCCTCTTCTCAAGCGTGTCGCAGGCGTCGGAAGCCGACGTGAAGCGCGTTTGGCAAATCCTCGACTACTTGGCTGTCGACTACGCCGGCGCCGTCAAGGATGGCAAGGTCGTCTCTCAGTCCGAGTACGACGAGATGAAGGAGTTCGCACTGACGGCGCGAACCAAAATCGCGACGCTCGAAACCAAGAGCGAGCAGCCCGCGTTGATTGCACAGGCTACGGAGCTTGAAGCAGCCATCGGCGCTCGAGCTGACGCAAGCAAGGTTGGCGCGCTGTCCAAGGCGTTGGCCAAGTACCTTGTCGCCGTCTATCCCGTCCCGCTGGCGCCCTCGAGAATTCCGGACGTTGGGCTCGGGGCGAAGATCTACGCCCAGAACTGCGCCAGCTGCCACGGCGCGACTGGCAACGGCGACGGCCCCGTGGGGAAGTCACTGAACCCTAAGCCCATCGCGTTCACTGACAAAGAGCGTGCAAGTCAACGCAGCCTCTTTGCGCTCTACCAAGCTGTGTCGCAAGGTCTCGCCGGCACGGCGATGCCCGCGTTCGGTCAGCTGTCTGAAGAAGACCGATGGGCTGTGGCGACTTACCTGGGCACCTTTGCGCACGACAGCAGCGAAATCGAGCAAGGCAAGAAGGTGTGGAGCGAAGGAGAAAGGGCGAAGGCCGCTGTCCCCAATGTCGACCGCTTCGTCGGCCTCACGCAGAACGACTTGGCTGAGACGCTGAGCGGAAAGGAAGCGAGCGTGGTCATGGCGTACCTGCATGCAAATCCGGATGCGCTCAACCAGGCTCCTGCTGGTGACCTGACGCTCGCGCGAAAGCAGCTGCAGCTCAGCTTGGCGGCCTACAAGGCCGGTGACATCAAGAAGGCTCAAGACCTTGCTCTATCTTCCTACTTGGACGGTGTTGAGCCCTATGAGCATGCATTGGCTGCAAAGGATGGCTCGCTGAAAAGCCAGATTGAAGTGGCGATGAGCCGCTACCGGTCACAGCTTTCAGACAAGGCTCCGATTGACCGAGTAGCCGCATCTGCTTCTGATGTGGAGCGTCTCTTCACCCAGGGGGACCAGGTGCTCTCTGACTCGAAGGCAGACTCGACGGCTGCCTTCTTGGGGAGCCTCACCATCCTGCTACGAGAAGGTCTTGAAGCTCTGCTGGTCGTGGTGGGCATGATTGCGTTCCTGCGAAAGGCGGAACGCCCGGACGTGCTCGGCTACGTTCACGCCGGCTGGCTGACGGCCCTCGCCGCAGGTGCGGCAACGTGGGGGGCCGCGACGTACCTCGTCACCATCAGCGGCGCCAACCGTGAGGTGACAGAAGGGCTGTCGAGTCTGTTCGCCGCCGCGGTGTTGGTCAGTGTGGGCATCTGGATGCACCAGAAGAGCGTTGCTGGTCAGTGGCAGGTCTATCTGCGCGAACGCATGTCTGCAGCCTTGAACCGGAAGTCAGCGTTTTTCATGTTCGGTCTGGCCTTCGTTGCGGTGTATCGCGAGGTCTTCGAGACCATCCTGTTCTACGCGGCGCTCTGGGGCCAGGGCAATGACCGCGCGATCTTGGTTGGCCTGGCGGCCGGCGTCCTGTGCCTGGCAGCAATCACCGTCTTGCTGCTGCGCTTCAGCGCAAAGCTACCCATCGGCAAGTTCTTCTCCGCCAGCTCCTGGCTCGTCGCCGTGCTCGCCGTTGTCCTGACCGGCAAGGGTGTAGCCGCACTGCAGGAAGCCGGTTGGATTGCCCCTAGCGCCCTGCCATCGCCGCGCGTTGAGCTGCTAGGCGTATACCCTTCCACCATCGGGCTCGCCGCCCAAGCGGTCGTTCTGGCGTTCGTGTCGGGGTTCTTCCTGTGGAATGGACGTGCGCAATCCAAGCCGGAGCAGCACGCATGACGCCTGGAGGACCGCCTCGCCTTGGCGCAGTCCGGATCGCAGTCTGCCTAGCGACGGCACGGCCGGAGCGCTAAAGGCTCGCGGTAGCATCACCAGTTATCCGGCGGTCGGATTGGGGGGCAATGGCATCGAGAAGCAGCATCCCGCCAGCAACGCGACGTTGCGCCTGAGACCGTATTTTGACGCCGGCATCACTCCGGAGCAGGCGGCTTCCACCACGCTCCCGGCACACACGCCCAGTGCCGGGCTGCGCAACGCATACGCTGGGGTGGGATTCATCACCGCTCTCACGCCGCGTTGGATCCTCTTCGGCAACGCGGGGACATCGAGATTGATCGGTGATGCGGCCGCCAGTCCGCTGACCCTGAACCGCAGTTCCTACTCGGCTGGCCTGGGCCTGGCGTATCGCTGCTGCCGTTGGTAGGCGCCGCAAATCCTGATGGAGGGTGTGACTGGTCGGCGGTCCGCGCGCGGGGCACGTCGTAGCACGCCACACTGACGCCATGCATCTGATCCACAAAGTACGCGCATGGGCACGAAGCATCAAGCGCGACGCGTTGACTCTCTGGTTCGCACGTCGCCATCCCGATGCGCCATTGATCTCAAAACTGCTCGCCGCGTTCGTCGTGGCCTACGCGCTGAGTCCGATCGACCTCATCCCGGACTTCATCCCGGTGCTCGGCTACGTCGACGATGTGCTGCTGCTGCCTGGCTTGATATGGCTGGCTATCCGTCTGCTGCCCGCGTCTGTGTTGGACGCGGCACGCCTTGAAGCCGAGACCTGGATCACCGGCCGGCGCGACAAGCCGCGCAGCGTGGTCGGAGCGGCCGTGATCATCTCGATATGGTTGATCGTTGCTGTTGCGATTTCACTGTGGGCAGCTCGACATTTCCAGTTCGGCGTTTGAGTCGAGTGGTAGATTCGAGATCGAAGCTTGGCTGCGGCCAGTTTCCCTGCTTTTCCTCCCTGAGCAGGCGCGTTAACGTTATGACAGCGAAGATGCGTTGAGCCCCGGCCAGCCCGGGGCTTTTGTTTTTCTGCTGCAGCCGCAACGCTTTTCTCGAGCTTGGCGCTGTTGACCCTGGATTCACGCCCCCAACAACTTGAGCGCGTGCAAGCCTTCATAGCCGACATAGAGCCCGACGAGCAATATCAAGGCGCTTGAGAAGTACGGCGCCTTGCGTGCGAACGCTCCGAAGCCGCTCCAGCGCTTGGATACGTGCTTGACGCTCAACGCGGCGAGCGCGCCCGACGTCACCATCGTCAACGCCAGGCCGATGCTGAAGCACAAGACCAACGCTGCGCCCAGCGTGAACTTCTTCAGCTGCAGGCACAGCAGCAACACGGTGATGGATGCGGGACAAGGGATCAGCCCACCGGTCAGGCCGAAGATGATGATCTGGCCTGTGGTGACATTGCGGTTGGCAAAGCGGCGCTTGATATCGTTCGCATGAGCGCGCTCGTGTGCGTCTTGAAACTCCAAGTCGCCTGCTTCAAGCTCGTCATGGGTGTGCTGGTGTTCTTCAAACGTCAGTGAATAGTCGTGGTGCTCTCCACCGAGGCCCAGACTGACTTGGGCTTTGAACGCGTGCGGCTCGGGAATCTCGTCAAGGGACTCTAGGAATCCGTCCTTGCGAACGAACTTGAAGAGCTGCCGGCCGCCATCCTCACGAATCGTCGTGACCTCCGCTTCCGCAGCGTCCCAGCCCTGTCCGCTCTCCGCGATCAGGCGAAAGCGCGGCGGCGCGTTGGTCTCGAAGATCTCGACACGCAGCACGCCGTGACCGGTGACGATGCGTTGCGGCTCGTCGTGCCCGTGGTCATGGTGATGATCGTGCTCGTGCTGGTCGCGCCAGGTACGCCACAGCATCCAGACCGCGACAGCGATGATGAGGACCGCAGAAGCGACCTGGAAGTAGGGCTCGGTCGCTTCCGCCTGCCAGTTCCGCCCAAAGTACAGGCCAGCCAAAGCTACGAGCCAGACGACCGCCGTATGTGACAGCGTGGCAGACAGCCCAAGCAGGATGGCCTGCGTCATCGTGCCGCGGATCGCGACGATGAAGGCGGCCATCATGGTCTTGGAATGCCCGGGCTCCAGCCCGTGAAGCGCGCCCAACAGGATGGCGCTGGGAACGAACAGCCAAGCGTTGCCTTGCTGCAGCAGGGTTGCAAAGTCGGTCATGATGCGGGCGCACCGGATGCCATTTGGCGCGCACGGAATTTGAATGAAGGTACTCTACCCCAGTACCCTACCTAGGCGAACAGAATGACGCACACCGTCAAAGGACAAAAGAGCTTGCTGGCGCGGGTGCGCCGCATCAAGGGCCAAGCCGATGGGCTCGAGCGCCTCATCGAGACTGGTGAGGACATGGACTGCGGCAAGGTCCTTCAGCAGATTGCAGCTATCCGCGGTGCCGTCGCAGGCCTGATGGCCGAAGTTCTGGAAGGACATCTTCGCGATCACGTCGCGGCAGTCGACATCACGCCGGCCCAGCGTCAGGTCGAGGTCGATGAAGTCGTTGCGATCTTGCGAACCTACTTGAAGTAGCTGCGTCTCCAGCGGTCATCCTTCACAATCTTAAAGGTACCCCCACCCAGTACCTTGCCAGCGGACGGTCGATGCCGCATACTGCCGTTCGCATGAAATCGTCGGTGGAGCCCCACCGCTTCACTGAACTCGCCAAATCAAACCTCCCATGAGTCAGACCCCTACCATCGCTCGGCAGCCCGTCGTCAAGACGGCTTTGCTCATGCGCTGGTTTGTCGTTCTGCTCGTGGCGTTCGATCTCCTGAGCGCCCCGTTGCATGCCCACGCCCATGACATGGGCCCCGACATGCTGCTGCCTCACACGCACCAGGAGGCACACCGTGAAGTTCATGCCGATCATGTAGATCCGGATGTGAACAGCGAGTGGTCTCACGCCGAAGAAGCTGTCCACGACACGCTAGGGCACTCGAACGCCGCGCTGCGCGCCTCGGACGGTAGGGTTGACGTAAGTCCCTCCCTGGACCTCATCGTCTCCCGCGTGTGGGAAATCGTGGTTCGCCCCTGCGACGATCCCTTGGCGGTGCTGCCGGGAACGCCGGCGGCCGACCACATCCCGATACCCAGTCGTTGTACGTTGCGCCCCGAGGGGCGCGCACCTCCCCTGCTCCACAGCTGATCGCACGTCGCGCCGCACTGCGGCGCCGGATCTCGGCCGCCCCTGTCATGGCGGTGACTGTGGAGTTCTCCCATGTTTCAAATGCCCCGCGCGCGCGCTCTCGCGTCCGCAATTCCTGGCGCGCTCCTCTGCGCCGGCCTGCCTCTGTCCGCCATTGCAGCTGAGCCCGCCGCCGAGTTCGCCGTTTCGCCAGCCCAGATGCAGTCTCTGGGCGTCACGGTGCGCAAGTTGGACCAGCCCGCGGCGATCGCCGGCCTGGCCTCGCCAGCGCGGGTCGTTCTGCCGCCGAACCAAGACATCATGGTCAGCGCGCCGGTCGATGGCGTCATCGACCGGCTGCTCATCAATCCTCAGGATGTAGTCAAGACAGGCCAGCCGCTACTGCGGATCGCCAGCCCGGCCTACGGTGATCTTCAGCTCAAGCTCATGGAAGCCGACAGCCGCGCGAAGCTGGCAAGGCAGACCATGGAGCGCGAAAAGCAACTCCTCGCTGAGGGCATCATCCCCGGGCGGCGAGTGCAGGAAGCGCAGGCCGCGCAAGCCGGCGCGGATGCCGCGGTGAGGCAGGCCGAAGCCGCCCTGCGCCTTGCCGGCGCTGACGCTGCATCGGCGCGCAAGGCAGCGGCAAACGGCAGCCTGGATGACGCAATCACCGTCCGTGCACGCAGTGATGGCCTGGTGGCGTCGCTGGACGCCAAGCTTGGCCAGCGTGTGAAAGAAGCAGATCCCCTGCTGCGAATCGCCAACCTCCGCGAGTTGTGGCTGGAGGTGCAGGTGGCCGCCGGTACGGCGGTCCCACGAAATGCCGAGATCACAGTTCCTGGTCGCGACGTCAGCGCCTCTGCCATGTCAGTCGGCTCGCTGGTGGGAGAAGGCCAAACCCAGACCCTCAGGGCCCGGGTCACGAAAGGCGTAGACAAGCTGCGCCCGGGAGAGGTCGTGCAGGCACGCGTGCCGTTTGCTGCTGCCGGCGGCGGCTGGGGCCTTCCGCTGGCATCAGTCACGTACCAAGACGACAAGGCCTATGTCTTCGTGCGCAGCACAAAGGGCTTTGTCGCCGTGCCGGTGACCGTCGTCAGCAGCGCCGGCCAAGCCCTGCAAGTGCATGGCAACCTGAAAAGCGGCCAGGAAGTGGCAGTGACCTCTGTCATCGCGCTCAAGTCAGCTTGGTTGGGCATGGGCGGAGGCGAGTGATGCTGACCCGCCTCGTTCAATTTGCGCTCTCACAGCGCATCTTCATCCTGCTGGGGGCTGCCTTGCTGGCGGGCTTCGGCTGGTACGCCTTCCGCAACCTCCCCATCGACGCCTTCCCCGACGTCTCCAGCACCCAGGTCAAGGTGATCCTGAAGGCGCCCGGCATGACGCCTGAAGAGGTTGAGAGCCGCATCGTCGCGCCCATCGAAGTGGAGATGCTTGGCATCCCGCGCCAGAAGATGCTGCGCTCGGTGTCGAAGTACGGCATCTTCGACGTCACCATCGATTTCGAAGACGGAACCGATCTTTACTGGGCGCGCCAGCAAGTGGCTGAGCGCCTGGCGAACATCCAGGGCGACCTGCCCCAGGGCCTCTCCGGTGGCATGGCGCCAATCACGACGCCGTTGGGCGAGATGTACCAGTTCACCGTCGAGGCGCCCGAGATGACGCTCGAACAGCGTCGCGAGGTGTTGGACTGGGTCATACGCCCTGCCCTGCGCACGGTCCCAGGCGTGGCGGACGTGAACTCGCTGGGTGGCAAGGTTCGCAGCTTTGAGGTGGTCCCCGACATGGCCCGCCTGGGCATGATGGGCCTCTCCACCGAGGCGCTCAAGACTGCGATTGAGAAGAACAACCGGAACGATGGCGCTGGCCGACTGGGCCAGGGGGACGAAGTCCTGCTGGTTCGCGCCGAAGGCAGCCTGAAGAACGCAGACGACATCAAGGCGATCGTTGTCACCGTCAAAGGCAATGTACCCGTCCGGCTCGGCGACGTGGCTGATGTTCGCCTTGGCAGCGTGACACGCTATGGCGTTGTCACCAAGGACGGCCAGGCCGAAGCCGTCGAAGGGCTTGTGCTGGGGCTTGCAGGCGCCAACGCTCAAAAGGTAGTCGAAGGCGTCAAGCGCAAGCTCGCCGAGCTTGAGCCAACCCTGCCCAAGGGTGTCCACGTCAAGGCGTTCTACGACCGGGCCCAGCTCGTGGAGAAGGCCGTCGGCACGGTGTCGAAGGCCTTGTTGGAAGCCACCGTGCTGGTGCTGATCCTTCTCGGGGCGTTTCTGGGCAACCTGCGCGCGGCAGTCACCGTCGCCCTGGTGCTGCCACTCGCGGCACTGGCCACCTTCATCGCCATGCGCCTGAGCGGCATGTCCGCCAACCTCATGAGCCTCGGCGGCCTGGCGATCGCGTTGGGCATGCTCGTGGACGCAGCCGTCGTGGTCGTCGAGAACGTTGTGCAGCACCTCGGACACGACAAGACCGCGGGCAAGTTGCCACGGTTGCACGTGGTCCTGCGCGCCGTCAGGGAAGTCGCGACACCCGTGGTGGCCGGCGTCCTCATCATCGTGGTCGTGTTCTTGCCGCTGCTGACCTTGCAGGATCTGGAAGGCAAGTTCTTTGTGCCTGTCGCGATGACCATCGTCTTCGCGCTCTTCGGCTCGCTGGTGCTGTCGCTCACGGTCATTCCAGTGGTCGCGTCATTTCTGATCAAGCAGGTTTCGCATGAGGACCCCTGGGTGGTGCGAAAGCTGCTCAAGGGCTATGTACCGCTGCTCAACGGCGCTCTGCGGCGCGAGAAGGTCGTGTACGTCGTGGCCGTTGCAATGTTGGTCGTGGCGGGCCTCGTCTATACACAGGTCGGCAAGACCTTTTTGCCGACGATGGACGAGGGAGATCTCATCGTTGGCATCGAGAAGCTGCCCTCGGTCAGCCTGGAGGAGACCGCAGCGCTGGATCTGAAGATCCAACAGGCGCTGATGAAAAACATCCCTGAAATCACCGGGGTGGTGGCACGGGCCGGTTCAGACGAGATCGGACTGGACCCCATGGGTCTGAACCAGACGGACACCTTCCTCGTACTCAAGCCGCGCGAGGAATGGCAACTGGCGAACAAGGACGCGCTGATTGCGAAGGTGCGAACGGTGCTCGACCAGATGCCTGGCATCAAGTACAGCTTTACCCAGCCCATCGACATGCGCGTGTCCGAAATGATCATCGGCGTGCGCGGAGATCTGGCGATCAAGGTATTCGGACCCGACCTGCCGACGCTGAACCAGATCGCCGCCAAGATCGAAGGCGTCATGAAGACGGTGCCTGGCAACCAGGACGTCTACACGGTGCAAAACGACGGCGTGCAGTACCTGCGCGTGGTGATTGACCGCCTGGCCGCCGGCAACTACGGCTTGTCTGTCGAGGATGTTCAAGACGCGCTGCGGGCGCAGATCGAAGGACAGCGAGCTGGAACCGTCATCGAAGGCGCGCGACGCGTTCCCATCGTGTTGCGCGGCCCAGAACGCATGCGGATGTCACCAGCGGAGTTCGCTGCGCTGCGCATCTCGACATCAGACGGCCGCTCCGTCCCTCTGGAAACCATCGCCACCCTGCAGCGTGACACCGGGCCCGTGCAGATCAATCGTGAGCTGGGCAGCCGCTACAGCGTGGTCATCGCCAAGGTGTCCGGTCGCGACCTGGTCGGATTCGTGGAGGAGGCCAAGCAGAAGGTCGGCTCCGCGGTCCAGCTCCCCACGGGCTACCGCATCAGCTGGGGCGGCCAATTCGAGAACCAGCAGCGAGCCGCGGCGCGTCTTGGACTCGTCGTGCCGCTGGCGCTCGGCATCATCTTCATGATCCTGTTCTCCACCTTTGGCTCCGTGCGCCAGGCGCTGCTGGTCCTCAGCAACGTGCCATTCGCGCTGGTCGGCGGCATCGTCGGGTTGTGGGTGACCGGCGAATACCTGTCCGTGCCGGCGTCGGTCGGCTTCATCGCACTGCTGGGCATCGCAGTGCTCAACGGCGTCGTGCTGGTCAGCTACTTCAACCAGCTGCACGCCGAAGGCATGACGCTGCTCGACAGCGTGACGCTGGGGGCCAGACGGCGATTGCGACCGGTGCTCATGACCGCGTCCATCACGGCCTTCGGCCTGATCCCCCTGCTGTTCGCGACCGGGCCAGGCTCGGAGATCCAGCGTCCTCTGGCCATCGTCGTCATCGGCGGGCTCATCACCGCCACGGCGCTGACCTTGGTGCTGCTGCCGCTGCTTTACCTGCGCTTCGGCCAGCCGCGGGCGGCTGCACTTGCAACGCCGGAGGTGGCCCATGGCTGATTTCCCATCAAACCTGGTCTGTCTGCACCTGCTGTGCCCGGCGCTGACCGAAGAGCGGGTGCTCGACGCTCTGCTGGCCGTCGGCGAGGCAGGCGTTTTCACCAGCTCGCCAGCCTCGGGCCACGGCTACGGGCATGGCGCTCTGAGCACCCAGGATCAGGTCAGTGGCCGCAGCGATGCAGCCGTGGTTCAGGTGCTGGTCGCGCACGACCAACTGGACGCCCTGTTGACCCGGTTGCAACCCGAGCTGGTCCGTACCGGCGCGCGCTATTGGGCCACGCCCGTCGTTCGACAAGGAGAATTCAAATGAAGCGGCTGGCAGCGAGATTCATCGCATGCGCCTGGCTCTGCGTGACGCTGTCCGCGCGTGCTGAAGACGTGCCGACCCCCGGCTTCCTGCCCTCCACCGCACAGGCTAGTGCCTGGATCGAGGCCGATCCGGCCGTAGCGCGCGCCCGTCTCGCCGCGGAGGCCGCCAACCACGGTGGTGCGGCCATTGCGGCTGGCCCGCATGAGTGGACTGCCCGCGTTCAGGGCCAGCGGCGCAGCTACCAGGACAGCGGCGCACGCTCCAACGAATGGACGGCGGCGCTCGAGCGCGCCATCCGCGTCAACGGCAAAGCCGGATTGGACCGCCAGCTAAGGGACCTGGAGGTGGAGTTGGGCCGAGCCCGCCTCGGCGAGGCGCGCCACGAGGCGGCCCGGACGCTGGCCGATGCCTGGACGGGCGTCATCGTTGCCAAACGCCAGCACGCACTGCTGCGCGACCAGCTTGCCATCGCCATGAGCAATCTCGACGTGGTGACCAAGCGCCAGCGGGCCGGTGATGCGTCGGCGCTGGACTCCAATGTCGCGCAGGGCGACATCGGCAGCATTGCGCGTGATGTCAGCCAGGCCGCCACCGAAGTCGTCAAGGCTGAAGCCACGCTGCGCGTGCGCTTTGCGGCCGTGGTGCCGGACGGCATCGTGCTGCCACCTCCCCAGACGCCGGTCTGGCCCGAGGCCCAGTGGCGCGAGCGCGTGCTGGAGGAAGCCGACCCCATCAAGACTGCGGAGACGGAGTGGCGGCGCGCCGGCGTGACGGCCGCGCGGGCTGGAGTGGCGGCGCGCCGGCGTGACGGCCGCGCGGGCGCGGGCCGACCGCATCGCTGACCCCACGGTGGGCGTCTTCGCGGCCAACGAGGCGATGCGCAACGAACGGGTCGTGGGCCTGTCGATCAGCATCCCTTTCGGTGGCAGCTACCGCAGCGCGCGGGCGTTGCAGGCCGGCAAAGAGACCGACGCACTGCAGGCGGCGCTGGACCAAACGCGCCGCGAGATCGAGCTCGAAGCGGCACAGACCTACGCCGAGGCCACCGGCAGCCTGGAGCGCTGGCGCATCGCAAGCGAGACAGCCCGTCTCAGCGCTGAGAGCGCACGCTTGATGCAGCGCGCCTACGGCCTGGGCGCGGCGGACCTGCAGGCCTTGCTGCTGGCACGCCGCCAAGCTACCGATGCGGCACGCGCTGCCGTGCAGGCCCAGGGCGAGGCGGTGCGCTGGGAGATGCGTCTGCTGATTGACGCCCACCTGATCTGGGACCTGGCCCAAGACTGATCCACGTAATCAAGAAGGTCACTCATGCTCCGACTCTTTGCCCGGCCGCTGCTTGCGGTGGGCTTGTTCCTCACCTCGCTGGCCGCCTGGGCCCATGGCATCTCGGAAGCCGACAAGCAGCGCATGCTGGATGGCGGATACCTGCAGTACGTCAGCCTGGGAGCCAGCCACATGCTGACCGGCTATGACCACCTGCTCTTCCTGTTCGGCGTGGTGTTCTTCCTCACGCGGTTTGTGGATGTCGCCAAGTTCGTCACCGCCTTCACGCTCGGCCACTGCATCACGCTGATCTTGGCGACCTTCCTGAAGATCACGTGGAACTTTTGGCTGGTCGATGCGCTGATCGCCATCAGCGTGATCTACAAGGGTTTCGACAACAACGGCGGTTTCCAGAAGCACTTCGGCCGCGCCTCGCCCAACCTGCTGGCCGTCGTCTTCGGCTTCGGCCTGCTGCACGGCTTCGGCTTGTCGACGCGGCTGCAGCAACTGCCGCTGGGAGACGACCAGGTAGGCATGCTGATGCGCATCCTCAGCTTCAACGTCGGCGTAGAGCTGGGCCAGATCGCGGCCCTCGTCGTCATGGTCGGCCTGCTGTCGGTCTGGCGTCGGCGCGAGTCGTTTGCACGCTTCAGCGTGCTGGCTAACAACGCGCTGATGGCGGTGGGTAGCCTGCTGCTGCTGATGCAGCTGCACGGCTACCACCACGACATTGATGCAGAGAACCTGCGTTTCCCCGTCAAGGCGCATCGGCACGCCCACGAGGACCTGGAAGTCGAGAACAGCACCAAGACCGGGCGCGACAGCCTCTAAACAATATTCCCCTCCCCCCACCAAGGACTCACCATGAAGCAATTCGTCAGCACCTTTGCGGCCCTGGCCGCCCTGTCCCTCTCGGCGCCAGCCTTTGCCGGCGGCGAGGGCGACTGCCATTTCCACGGTTCCACCCCGGCCAAGGCCGAGACCGTGTCTGGCTGCGCCGTCAAACGCCAGCAGCAGCTCATCGCCAGCGGCAAGCTCGACAAGTCTTGGCAGGCCGTGAAACCCGCCGCACCCGAGCAAGTCGACGGCCAGAAGGGCAAGGAATGGAAGGTCACTTTCAAGGACGCTGCTGCGACGGACAAATCCAAGGAGACCCTCTACATGTTCTTCACCCCGCAGGGCAATTTCATCGCTGCCAACTTCACCGGTAACTGATGCGCCCACCTCGGTGGGCACATCGCCTGCCGAGGTCATTCAATATCAGCGGAGAAGCACCATGCTCGACGTCCTCGCCAACCGCACCTATCGGCATCTCTTCTTCGCTCAGGTCATCGCTCTGGTCGGCACAGGCCTGGCCACGGTCGCCCTGGGCCTGCTGGCCTACGACCTGGCAGGGGCAGACGCCGGGGCGGTCCTTGGCACGGCGCTGGCCATCAAGATGCTGGCCTACATCGGCGTTGCGCCGGTGGCCTCCGCCTTCGCCGAACAACTGCCCCGCCGCACTCTGCTCGTCACTCTGGACTTGGTGCGCGCAGCGGTCGCCCTGCTGCTGCCTTTCGTCACTGAGATCTGGCAGGTCTATGTGCTGATCTTCGTGCTGCAGTCCGCCTCGGCCGCATTCACGCCCACCTTCCAGGCCACCATCCCCGACGTGCTTCCCAAGGAGGCGGACTACACCAAAGCATTGTCGCTGTCCCGCTTGGCCTACGACCTGGAGAGCCTGGGCAGTCCGGCGCTTGCCGCAGTGCTGCTGACGGTCGTCAGCTTCCACAGCCTCTTCCTCGGCACCGTCGTGGGTTTCATCGCGTCGGCGTTGTTCGTCGTGTCGGCCGTGCTGCCCAAGGCCAAAAAGCCGTCGCGCCGCAGCGTCTACGAGCGTACGACGCGCGGCAGCCGCATCTATCTGGCCACGCCGCGGCTGCGCGGGCTGCTGGCGTTGAACCTGGCCATCGCGTCGGCGAGCGCCATGGTCATCGTCAACACCGTCGTGCTCGTGCAAAGCCAGCTGCAGCTCAGCCAGCGCTTCACGGCCGGCGCGCTGGCAGCTTTTGGCGCAGGGTCCATGCTGGTGGCCCTGGGGCTGCCCAAGCTGCTGGAGCGGCTGCCGGATCGAAGGGTCATGCTGTTCGGTGCCGGGTTGCTGGCAACCGGTCTCTTCCTCGGGCCACTGGCGGTCGGGCGATTCGAGATGCTGGTGGCGCTGTGGCTGTTGCTCGGCATCGGCTATTCGCTGGCACAGACACCGTCGGGCCGGCTGCTGCGGCGCTCCGCCAACGAAGAAGACCGACCTGCCCTCTTCGCCGCGCAGTTCGCCTTGTCGCATGCCTGCTGGCTCATCACTTACCCAATGGCCGGCTGGATGGGCGCGCGGGTAGGGCTCAATGCCAGCTTCCTCGCCCTCGGCACGCTGGCCGCGCTGACGACGATCATGGGCATGTGGCTGTGGCCCAGCGACGACCCGGCCGAAGTGCCACACACCCACCCTGACATGCCGGCAGAACATGCCCATCTCCACGCCCCGGCGGTCGATGACCAGGGGCGGCATAGCCACGCCTACGTCATCGATGACGAGCACCAGCGCTGGCCGAGAGACTGACCATGAGTGTCAAGACACGCTGCTAAGACTCCGTACGTCGTGGCAACCGCGTGGCGGTTCGCGTCGACGGTCGGCGCGGCTTGGACGCAATTCCTGATTCGGTTGTCTGAATCTGGTTGCGACCCGGATCGCACGGGCTGCCGTTGGACTGGCAGGGCCGTAGTGACGCAGGACGCTGCTCTTGGGGCCGGCGAACAGCGGTTTCTGGAGATCAACGGCTCGCCAATGATCCGCGCCACGTGCTACTGCTGGCCGGCCGGCGAAGTTGGCGGCGCGAAGCGACGCGCGATCCAGTCGAAGCTGAGTGCCGACATACCTGTCCGCCTCCTGAGGCGATATCGCGAGGCTTTGCTTGGCCTGAACAGCTTGGTCTGAAAGCCGGTCACCGTCTCCTCGACTGTTACCGTTTGCTTGCCACGGTTCTGCCAGTACCAGCCGTGGCTGCCATCGAAGGGCGCCGTGAACGACCCTGTTTCTTAGCGCTGGGCACCGTCCACGCAGTAGCTCGTGTCCTCCTCGTCGGCGTCGGGCCACTCGCCGTTCATGTCAACGAGTACTTCCGCACTGGCCGTCCACCGGAAGACTGTGGACGGCCCTCGGTCAACGCAGCCTTCACTTCAGCGCCCTTGCCGGGTGCAAAGGTCAGCGTCTCGGTCTTGGGCCACTCGTTGCTGGCCGTGAAGGCCCGAGCGTCAAAGCTGTGGCCGGGCTGCCGGCCCGCGACGGCCTCGGCCTCGGCGGGGAGAGCGATGTCAGCTGGGTTTTCAGCTTCGGTAGCCCGAGCCAGCGTCTGAGCTACGGAGAGGCTGAGCGCGAGCACGGGTGCGTTCGTCTGCGTCCGGAAGTCTCTTGACTTCACTCAGGGGGTTGTGTGCGCATGAATGTCGACAAGGCAATCGCTGTCGGCACCTCTGCCGTCCTCCCTCTTGATATGTCCCTCGCCGTGCGCTGCTTCGTACGGCGACATAGCCACGCAGTCGACGACGTACCGGAGTTCACAACTGCCATTCTTTTCTCCCTGGAGCTCGACGCTCTGTCTCGCCGTGCCCGCCGACTGCAACTTGGCGGGGGGGGCTGAAGTACGCCGAGACCGGCCGATTCAGCCCCCCCGAACGCAAATCCAACCCAAAAAACTCGTTTGGTGCTTTCGGGAGGGGGAGGTTTCGCCATCCGAATGAAGTTCGCCCCCTGAAACTTGCTGTCAGGCCAGGTTGAGGGGGCTGTTTAGGCTGAAACCAACCAAGGCCCACATGCCAGGTCCATCGACGATCCTTGCCTCAACTTCGGCCATCCGGCGAACCGTATTCACAACTCAAGTCAAAGAGGAGATCCCATGCTTGCTCAGTTCACCAAGATCATCAATGCATTCAGAGGGTTGCTCGAGAGCGCTGACCAGCACCGGGTAGGAGCATGCTTCATGCTCGCTACCGGCCTACTGATCGTTGCCGCGATCTACCTTATCCGTCATTGAGGGAGCTCGCCTACATGGGAAAGCGGCCCAGCGGCAAGTGCGCGGCGAGTTCCGCTGCTACCTTGGACATCCACTCGTCCCAATGGAGACCGCGATGACCAACTCCTCTGCCGGCCCAGCGCCCGCGCCTGGTGACCATCAGAAATCCCCCGTCCAGTTGCCGACCGAGCCGGACAAGCCGGTCGACGCGCCCATCACGCCGCAGCCGGAAGACAGCCCTGGACACGCCAATGCCAAGGCTCAGCCCGATCGGGTCGCGCAAAGCATTGAGGACGCCCATGCCGACGGGAGCGATCGGTCGAGCGAGACCGAATCGCCCCGAGGCTCAGGACCTTGAGTACACCGATCTCAGGCTTTCATCCGCCGCGGAGCACCATGTAGACGGTCGTGCCGCTGATCGCGGCGCCCAGAAGCGCGCCCACAACGGCTCCGATGATCACAGGTAGCCACCAGTTTTGCTTGAGGCGGTCCGCCTCGAGATTGACAGCAGACACAGCTGAGTTGGTTTCAGTCGTCAAGTTGGTCAGTGCCGTCTTGGCCTTGCCTTCCGCCTTGGTCAACTGCTGCCCGATGCGATCAGCTGCATCATCAACAGTGGTGTTGAACTTGCCTGCCACGACTTTTTCGATGTCGGCAGCCATCTGCTGTTGATTGGCGACCAACGTCTTCACGGTGCCAGCGACGAGCGCTGCGGCCGTGTTAACGCGCTGCACGGCGTCGCCTGCTGCTCCTTGCAGCGTCTGAGCGTGTTCGATGACGTCGGCAACGATGGGGACCAGCTCTTCGAGCGTCTCTGGTCGCTTCTTATCGGGATTGGATGACATGTGAGGTAGGTGATGAGGGCCTGCGGATGCTTGCAAATCTCCGCCCTGCGGTTGAAATGAGGTCAGAGGGATGGACCATGATCAAGCGTTTGCTGCTTCGGCTCGACTCCGTGTGCCAGCTCGCCAGACACCTCTCGGCGCTGCAGTTCCTGTCGCACAGCAGATGAAAACGCGCCGCGCGCGGCCTGACTTCGCGTGAACTCTTCCTCCCTGGCGCGCAGCCGGGCACGAAGCACACGAGAAGTCGCCTTCAGGTCTGTGATGTTCTCAAGCGGCAGGTATGACAAACCGCCATTGCTGCCGACGCCCACGAGTAGCCCAGAAGTTTCGTAACCGTCGAGGCAGCCGAAAAGCTTGATCAAGCGGAGGTACAGGTCCAGCTCTGCCTTATTCGGTGGGTCTTTGTGCGCATCCTCGGCAACCTGCTCGGCAAAGGCCTCAAGTGAGATCCCTCCGTGCTCCTCGAGCTCCAGGTAGGGCCGCACGTTCATTTGAAACGTCGAGTTGTCAAACTCGTCAATGATGTGCTGCCCGGTCTCGACAAACCAGTGAGCTCGCAAAGACGCTTTGCGAAGATCAACGTCTCGGCGCGTGGCGCCTCGGTACGTCGCCAGCTTGACGCGCTCCTTCTTCAGGTTGGCGCCAACGCGCTTGAACTCGATCAGCCGCCAAGCTCCAGGGAACTGCAGCATGACGTCACCCAGGACCTTGTCCAGTGGCGTCTGCTGCAGCAGATTCACGCATGAATCGATCTGCCTCGGGTTCTTGCCCATCACGAGCCCAAGCCCGTAGATGAAGTTCCCGATGATGACGTTCTCGTAAGGCGAAAGCATTCGTTCCTCCCCTGCCCTCTGGCTACGGGCCTCCTTGTTGATCCGGGGCTACCGCGGTCACGGCCGTACCGTGCCATCGCCGCACGACGCGCTGGAAGAACAGGCTGTTGGGCAGTTGCAGCGTTGTGCCGTTCTGCTGATCGCCGCTTTCGAGAAGCGTGGTGTAGACCGGATTGATTTCGACCACGCGTCCCTTCATCCCCGGCTTGTCACCCGCTTCTAGCAGTTCGACCGTGTCGCCAATCCGAAAGGACTTGGTGATGTAGATGAGCAGCGTGCAGAACAAGTTCGACAGCACGCTCCATGCTGCGAAGAACGCGACCGCGCCGACGGTTGCAAACCCCGTGAACGCCGTCCAGAGCACTGCGCCCGAGACACCCATGCGCTCCAACGCCCAGAGCAGCGCGCCGAGGTAGACCAGGGCGCCGACCACGCGAAGAAACAACGATGCCATGTTGACCGGCAGGCCGTACTTGGTCGTGACTCGGTCGATCAGCTTGTGGGCCAGCCGCATCAGCAGCCAGGCGCCCAAGACGATCGTCACAACCTCCACCGCAGGAATGAGGATGTCGAGCCAGTCCGCTGCCCAGACGGGCAACTGGTCGTGTAGCGCTTGGATGAGCTTTCTCATGGAGGGAATGTCGTCGTCAGAAGTTTGAACGGATGTTCGCAGGCAGGAGTTTTACCTGCGCCGCCGCTTCGCGCCGGCAGTGTCGAGCTTGCGCTCAACAAGCTGTCTGCGAACCCTCCGCCGCCCCGCCCGGAAGCGCCATCGCCTCGTCCAGTTCGGCCTTCGCCATGCGCGCCCAGCGTCCCCCTCCACGAAGGACATCCAGTTCGTTAGAGCACGCCCTGGCAAAGAACATCGATTCGGCCAGACCATGAGCCTGTAGGACCTGCTTCAACCTCACCATGCGATGACGAAGATCGAAGTCCTGGAACTCTGCACCCCGTACGCCGCCGCCAGCGACTTGCGCCACGACGCGTCGCAGGTTGTGCTGGACTGACTCCGAGATGGCCGGCACCGCGCGCGGCGCGGAAAGCTTGGCATGGCGGATGAACGGATTGCGCCCCACGACGAGCCCCCACGGGCGCTGGCTGCCCACGAGGTCCACGGTCATCGCCTCGAGCTTGGTCAGCCCGAAATCCCTGGCCACCTGAAGCCGAAGTGCGAGCCCAGGACTGGACTGCTCAATCTCCTCCAGCGCGCGGGCTGCATCGACGTCACGGCTGTCCACGGGAAGAACGAAGGTGCACAGCAACCGGTGGGCGGCCTCATCGCCCGCTTGTGCCGCTTGGTACAGCCAGTGCATGCCTTGCTCGACATCGCGCAGCGAGCCTGATGCCCGCAGGATGGTTGCACCCAGCCGCCGCTGGGCAATCACTGCGCCGCTGGCCGCCGCCTTCTCCAGGCAGAACCGCGCCATAGGCGGGTTGGCAACCGATCCGTTGTGGTTCGAGTGAATCTCGTACAGCCGGCTCCATGCCTCGCCGTGGCCACCGTCAGCGGCGCGCATCAGGAGCGCTGAGGCCTTTCGGAAGTTTTGGCTCGTCACCAGCGATTCCCACGCCAGGGCACCGACATCCTGGCCGCTCAAGGCCAGTCCCAACATCAACGCCGCGCCGGTGTTGCCTCGTGCAACGCAGTCGTCGAGAAGGGCCTCAATCGCCTGACGATCAACAGCGGTATCCACGGGCTGCACCTTGCTGGCATAGCTGAGGGCTTCGAACACCTTGTCCGCCAAGCCAGCCTCAGGTGATCCATCCAACTCCAAGCTCACCGCCAGCGCCCGGAACAGGATCTGCGGCTCTTGACGCATCAACGCCCTGTCCATCGCAAACGTCAGCAAAGCGGCCCAGCCGATGCCCGGCACAGCCTTGAGGGAGCGAAGCCGCGCCACGACGCGTTCTTCGGACAAATCGTCCGGGGTATAGGCGGTCAGCACCTTCCTGGCAGCTGTCTCACCACCCGCCGCAGCGCTTCGGAACCAGCGCATCGCCTCTTCGGGATCGACGGCCGTCAATGAAAGCCAGATTGCCAGCTTCATCTGCGCGGCCGCTCTGCCGGCCTGCGCTGCTCGCTGCAGCGTGGCGACTCGCCCATGCGCAGCGATCTCGTAGAGGTCCAGCGACTCGACGATGAGCTGCAGCGTGTCGTCGGCTCGGGCGCGCTCAGCCTGCTGCAAGTACTCGAGCCCGAGCGTCACGTGGCGCGGGAATCCGCTCGTGCCTTGCAGGTATTTGCGGCCGGCCTCCAGGCAGGCCGCGATGTCTCCTCGTCGCGCCCTCGATATCAGTTGAGCATCGGGTCTTCTCATCCGCGCCTTCTTTGCAGTGGCCCTTGCCAAGCCGCCTGCGTCCGTAACGGCGTCGTGGACGCCAGTGCCAACGGGCAAGCGTAAGAAGGCGGCCATGACCGCTGCCCGTCCGGCGGATTACGGTTTTGTCAGGTTGGCGCGCCGATTCACGGGTTTGTCCAGCTATGACAAGGGTGTGAATCGAAATCGCTCATTTCGCGCAAGTGCCCCCTGTCGATTCGAAGGCACAGCAACCCTGCCTTTGCGGCACCGCGCACCAGCACGCGCCCACCCAAACGGTCGAGATCATGGATTTCCCTAGGCAGCTTCCCTAGCCTGCGTAGCGCTGGGGGCGATCCAGATCCCCCGGTACCTACTGAATAGGAGAAGTACATGAAGAAGCCAGTCCTCTTGGCCTTGGCATGCAGCGCGATGGCGAGCACCGCTTTCGCGCAAACCTCGTCGGTCACGCTGTTCGGTGTCGCCGATGCGGCCGTCCGCCAGGTGAAGAACGGCAGCGCAGGCACGGTCAAGGGCGTCACTTCGGGCGCCAACACGACCAGCCGCCTGGGCGTTCGTGGCGTTGAACAACTTGGCGGCGGCCTGTCTGCCGGCTTCCATCTGGAATCGGGTGTCGAGCTCGACACCGGCGCGGCCAACGCCAGCAAGTTCTGGAACCGCCGCTCCACCGTCAGCCTGATGGGCGAGTTTGGTGAGATCCGCCTCGGCCGCGATACCACCCCGACGTACAACAACGCGCTCAACGACGAGTTCGGCATCGTCGGCGTGGGTTCGCGCGGTGTTTTCGTCTACGGCTCCAGCGCAGTGCTGGGCAGCGGTGCGACCACCGCCCAACGAACCGACAACGGCGTCAGCTACTTCCTGCCCAAGAACCTGGGCGGCTGGTTTGGTCAGGTGCATGTCGCCGCCGGCGAAGGCGTCGTGGGCAACAAGTACACAGGCGGCCGTCTCGGCTTCGAGAACAACACGTTCCTGGTCGGCGGTGCCATTGGCCAGACCGACGTTGGCAGCACCCAGCCGAAGTTCAAGAACTACAACCTGCTCTTCAACTACAAGTCGCCCTGGGGCACGTTGCACACCCTCGTCGACGTGAAGAAGTGGGGCCCGCGCAAGGCTCAGGAACTGTCGATTGGCGCCACCGTCCCGGTGACCCAAGCAGGTTCGTTCCGGGTCGGCTACACCACCGTCAATCGCTCCGGTGGCCCGGTCGGCTCTGGCTATGCCGACGCCGACGACAGCACCCGCGTGGCGCTGGGCTACGTGCACGAGATGTCCAAGCGGACGGCGCTCTACGGCACCTACGCCAACATCAGCAACAAGGGTGCGGCGCGCAGCTCGGTTCTGTACACGACGCCGACCGGCATGCGCGGTGGCGAGAGCTCGTCCGGCTTGGAAGTCGGCATGCGCCACAGCTTCTGATCACCAAGGCAACTGCGAGGGGATGCGCTTCGGCGCTCCCCTTTTTCTCCGGTGGAGGTGTCCATGTCTAACGCACTCCGTCCCACGCCCAGCACAGGCACGCCTTCGGCGGCGCCGGATGACGACTGGAAGGCCACGGCTCTGGTCTTCAGGGGTCAGCGTCAGGCGCTGATCGCCAGCAACATCGCCAACGCGGATACGCCGCACTACCAGGCACGCGACATCAGCTTCTCGGCGGCGCTTGAAGAAGCCAGTCGACCCAAACCTGCGGCGCCGATGGCAACCTCATCGCCCGGCCACATCGCGCCCGACCTGGTGGCGCCCCGCAGCACCCTGCAGTTCGCGGAGCACGCCCTGCCGTCCCAGACCAACCTCGACGGCAACACGGTGGACATGGACAGGGAACGAGCGTCCTTCCTGCAGAACTCCATCCTCCACCAACTCGCCGTGGCCTCGCTGGATGACGAGCTGAAGGAGTTCAAGATGGCGGTCTCCGATCCGCGCCGCTGACCCCGGCGTCCGGGCTAGCCCCCAGGCGCGAGCGCGCCGGCGTCCACGAGAATCGTCTGCCAGCGATGCTCTCCATCCATGCCGCAGAACTCAGGCAAAACCCGTACACCGCGAACGAACCAACTGGTCGCCAAGGGCGGCGTTATCCAGCCGTCGGCACAAGTCATCCTGCTGAATCCCGATCAGTGGGAAGAGTTCATCCTGGCCGCCACGCGCCAGCGGCTGCTGCCCAGTGGTTCACCCTACGCGAACGTCAAGCGCCTCGGCGGCGCAGGCGACGGGGGCCGCGACATCGAAGCCCGGTATGGCCAGGCCCTCGTGCGCGACGGTTGGGATCTGTACCAGGGCAAGCACTACGCCTCCGGACTGAAGCCCAGCGAGGCCTTCCCCGAGATGGCCAAGTTCTTCAAGCAACTGGCCTTGAAGACCTACCCCCGCCCGAAGCACTACTACTTCTGCTGCCCGCACGCGGTCGGCAACCTGCTGCACAACATGATGGCCGCCGGTGCGGCTACCTTCAAGGCCAACTTCCTGGCCGCCTGGAAGGGCGAAAACACGGGCATGCAAGGCATGGCCGCCGAGCTGACCCAAGACGTCCAGGCCGCGATCGACGACTTCGATTTCGACGATTTCATCGAATGTCCGGTGCATGACCTGCTGGCCTGGCACGCGCTCGACCGGACGGCCCACCACGAGATGTTCGGCATCGTGCCGAAGCGCGGCGATGATGCGCCGATGCCCGCCCAACCGGCCAAGCACGAGACCGTCTACGTCGACCAGCTGCTTCGCGTGTATTCCGAAGACAAGACGTCTCCTGTCACCCTCGCCGATCTGGCCGGCAGCGAGTACGAAGAGCACTTCGATTCGCATCGCCAGCTCTTCTACTGTGCTGAGGGCCTGCAGCGGTTCAGCCGCGACATCTACCCCACTGAGCATGAGTTCGAGCGGCTGCTCGACATGGTTCATGCAGGCGTCCGGCCGACGGTGGCCCAGATCCGGCACAAAACGGGCATGGCGCGCGTCGACGCGGCCGTGGAGAAGGCATCCACCCTGCAGGTTTCGGAAAGCTGCCTGTCACCCCAGCTCCGGCCGGGTGACCTGCCCGGCACCTGCCATCACCTCGCCAATGGCGGTAGGCTCAAGTGGGTCAAATGACGAAACCCAAGCCCATCGCCGCCTTCAATTCGCCGTTCGAGCTGGGCGTGCGGATGGTGTATCTGCTGAATTCCCTGCAGCCGGCCGGTGCCGACCTCCAGAAGCTCGTCCTGCTCGACTACGCCGTCGTCTACTCGGACGATCTGGGGGGGCCTCCCAGCCTTCACACGCCGGTGCCGTACCGTGGCAGCGAATACCTCAGCCGCCGCGATCTCATTGCCCAAGGCCTGTACCTCATGAGCACCCGCGGCCTGGTCGCCGTTTCCATGGACGAATGCGGTATCACCTACTTCGCTGGCGACAGCGCACGGAGCATGGTTGGCGCGCTGACGTCGCCCTACCTGCGTGAGCTGGAAAACCGGTGCCGGTGGGCAGCCGCCACCTTCGCAGCGCTCAGCTCGCGCGACTTGACCGATAGATTCGCTCAGGAAGGGCGGCTGTGGGGCGCCGAGTTCGAAGGCGCCAACGCGCGGGGGCATCAATGGCAATAACGCTGAAGCGCCTGTCCGTCCACGGCCCTGGCTTGCTGCCGGCCGTGGTCGCGTTCGACGACCGTCGCACCCTCATCCGCGGCCCCAGCGACACCGGCAAGTCGCACATCTGGGACTGCATGTGGTTCCTGCTCGGCGGCACGGCGCAACCTGAGCAATTCCCAAAGTCGGCGGGCTATGACTCCCTCGAGCTCGCCTTTCTCCATGGCGAGCACGAGTACCTGGTGCGCAAAGCCGTGTCGGGCGGAGGCGCACGCGTCTTCGTGCGAATGGATGACCTGTGGGTCGAGGACGGCGCGCCGAACCCGCTCGAAGAGGTTGCACAGGAACTCGGCGATCTGCTCGTCAAGCTGTCCGGTGCTGAGGGGAAAAAAGTGCTCCATGCACGCAGCAAGAAGGGCGCCGTCACCGGCGACGACCTGCGGCATTGGGCGTTGCTGGCGCAGCCCAGCATGATTGCCAAGGATCCGACCAAAGGCAAGGGCCATGGGTCGGACAAGCGCGTCTCTTCCTATGCGCTGTTCCTGAGCGGCCTCGACGACTCCGCGGTCGAGCTGTACAAAAGTAGCGCGGTGAAGGACCAGGCCAAAGGCAAGCTGGCGGTAGCCCAAGCTGAGCTGGCGCGCGTGCAGAAGCTGATTCCGGCCGATACGGACCGTGCAGCTGCCGTCAAGGCTCTCGCCCGAGTCGACGAGCGACTGGACATGTTCTCCTCGCAACTTCAGGCGCGATCCTCCGTGCTCAAAGATGTCCGCCAGCAGATCGCTGCGGAAGGAGCGGCTCTTGCCGAGGCGTCAACTGAACTCGCCGGCGCCACATCGATGCGCGAGCGATTCGCGTTGCTCGACCTGAAATATTCCAGCGATCTTGCCCGGCTGGGAGCGACGGACGAGGGCATTGCCTTCTTCCAGGCCTTGCCCGAGACGCCCTGCCCGCTCTGCGGCACGCCGGTGGAACAGCACGCCGATCCCGACAGCCTGAAGCCCCGTGCGCCTTCGAAATATCGCCGCGCCATTGCCGCCGAGGCGGAGAAGATTCGCGACCTGCGCCGTGGATTGCAGCCGTCCCTTGCCCACCAGCAGGCACGCCTGGCGACGGCTGCCGCGGATGTGAGCCGTCTGACGGTGTCGTTGAAGACTCTTGAGGAGCAGGAAGCTCTCCTCCTGCGAACCGCCGGCGAGGAGTTCGATACCGACCCTCGCGAACTGGCTGCGTCCCATACCCGCTTTTCGTCCCTGATCGATGCCTTCGACGAGGCTAGCCGATTGCAGGGTGACATCGCGCGCCTCGAGCAGGAAACGAAGCAGAAGAGGACCGCGCTCGTGCGCAACATCGGGCAACACGGCGCCGAGGTCGGTGAGGTTGCTCGCCAGATGCTCAACGATTGGGGCTTCACCGGCATCAAGTCGGTCTACGTTGACGCTGCGGCGTGCGATCTGATGATCGATGGGCGCCGTCGCCTGAGCTATGGCGCCGGCAAGCGGGGCATCTTCCTGTCTGCGATGTTCATCGCGCTGATGCAGCACGCATTGAAGGAAGGTCACCCCCACTTGGGCACCGTAGTGCTGGATTCGCCGCTGAAGGCTTATGCACAGAAGCAGTCGACGGACACTGACCGCGACGTCGCGATTGCGACGGTGAACGACCGCTTCTATAGCTGGTTGTCGCGTTTCGAGGGCCCTGGCCAAGTGATCGTCCTGGAAAACGAGGAAGTGGATGCCGCCATGGCCGCCGCCTTGAATGCCATCGAGTTCACCGACGATTACGCGCAAGGGCGCCAGGGGTTCTACCCTCCCCGGCCCACGATCGCGGCAGCCCCGCCCCCTCCTGCGCCGCTCGACGATCTCGCTTAGCTTCTGGCAGCCCGCCGTGCATGCGGAAGTGGCTACCTCGAACTGCCCCGACGCTCCTTCATTCGGCGCAGGCTACGGTCGTCAGATCAGACCATCATCTCGATCATCAGGAGCGCCAGGAACCCGACGAAGAACATGGACGTCAGAACGGGTGTTTCGTCGACCTCATGAGCCTCCGTCAACAACTCCTCCGTGACTAGATAGAGCAGCGCAGCCACACCAAAAGACAGCACGCCGTCCAGCACGATAGGACTGGCGCTGGCCAGGAAGTAAGCCCCAATGCCTGCGCCGGCCATGAGCAGCACAGCAAAGGTGATGGTCGTGGCCAACACCAACCGACGCGCGTTTAGCCCTCGAACTGCAGCTGCGGTTGCCACGCCGAGGAATAGCACCTCGAGCGTCATCGCGATCGTGATCAGCAAGCCCTGCCGCTCCCCGGCAGCAAAGCTCACGCCAATCAACAGCCCATCCAGGGCGATATCGAGCGCTGAGGCCAGCAACAGGCTCGTGGGTAGCGCGGAAGGCGCGGTCTTCTCCTCGCGCTCCTCGAGCCGGCGCGCCAGCGCCTTGAGGAGGAGCATGGCAATCACACCCAGCGCGAAGCCACCCAGAGTCACCCACGGCAACCGACGGTGAACGACGTCGGGAAGAAGCTCAGTTGCCAACGCTGCGAAAAGCACGCCGGCGGCAACGTGCTGAACGGCGCTCTGCACCTTCGGGCCTGGCGTGCGCACTGCCGCCACGACACCGCCCACGATCACTGCCGCCGCAGGCACTGCGGCAAACATCATCACGCCGGCAAGCGATATCGGCTGGGCGCTCATGCGGACTGCTTTCGGTTCCAGGTCAGCGGCACCAGCAACCACATCAGGCCGATGAGCGTTCCGATGACGGCCGCTGCGACGTTGCCAACGGTGTGCCCCAGCACCTCAGACAGCACGAACTGCGTCGCCAGGACCAACGCGATCGCTAAAAGTGCTGCGCCGACCAGCATCTGCCTGCTCGCCCTCGCCTTGAAATCCGCCCGCCTTCGCAAGGGCCGCATCAGCCGGTGCTGGACAGCCGGCGCCGTGAACAGCACCAGGGCCGCCACCGAGAGCATGAACGTGGCCAGGAAGACGTTCTTCTCAGCCTGGACGATGCTCTTGAATCCCGGTGCGAACGGAACGGCGATCAGGAAGGCGGACAGCAGCTGGGCGGTGGGTAGCAGTACCCGCAGCTCTCCCAACATGTCTGTCAGGTCGCCGTCGTCATCGTCCATGGCCTGAACCGTCGGTGTCGGACGATTCTGTTGATCCTCGGGTCTCATGGCAGCCTCAGCCCTTCGCCTCGGCGGGCTTCCCAGCGTCAGCCGCCTTCGCGCTCTTGTCGAAGGGCTTGTAGGCCAGCAACCGCAATGCGTTGAACACCACGAGCAGCGTCGACCCCTCGTGGAAGATCACGGCGGTTCCGATGCTCAGGCCGAGGATGGTCGAAGGAATCAGCACCGCAACGACGCCCAGGCTCACCCACAGGTTCTGCTTGATCACGCGACTCGTGCTGCGAGACAGGCCTACCGCGAATGGAAGCTGCGCCAGGTCGTCTGCCATCAGCGCAACGTCGGCCGTTTCCAGCGCAACGTCGGAGCCGGCTGCACCCATGGCGATGCCCACGGTCGCGTTGGCCATGGCCGGTGCATCGTTGACGCCGTCTCCCACCATCGCGACCTTCCCGTGCTCGGTCCGGAGCTTCTTGATCTCCTCAACCTTCTGCTCTGGCATCAGGTCGCCCCGAGCCTCGGTCAGACCGACCGTCTGGGCTACTGCTTCGGCCACCTTCTGGTTGTCACCAGAGATCATGATCAAGCGCTCGATGCCCAGCTTGCGCAGCTCGGCCATGACCTCTCCCGCCACGGGCCGCGGCGTGTCCATCACTCCGATCACGCCCAGGAACTGGCTGCCCTTGCGAACGATCATGGTGGTCCGCCCGTCGGCCACGAGCTTCTTGTTCGCCTCGTCGACATCCGTGGGTACGTTGGAGTCGGGCAGCTCGGTGAACAACACCGGCTTACCGATGTGCACGGTCTCGCCGCTGAGCTGCGCCTGCACACCCCGTCCCGTGATGCTCTTGACCTCAGACGCCTGCAGCAAGTTGGCCTTGTCTCCCAGACGCTCCTTGGCACCCGTCACGATGGCGGCCGCGAGCGGGTGGTCGCTGTGCTCTTCCACCGCAAGCGCCACTGCCAGCAATTCCTCCTCAGGCACCCCCTGCGCAGGCACGACGTCGGTCAGCTTCGGCTTGCCCTCGGTCAGGGTGCCGGTCTTGTCGAAGGCGATGGACGTCAGCGTGCCCAGGTTCTCCAGCGGGCCGCCACCCTTGACCAGCACACCGCCGCGTGCCGCGCGCGCCACGCCGCTCAAAACGGCGCTGGGCACGGAGATCGCCAAAGCGCAGGGGCTTGCAGCCACCAGCACGGCCATTGCCCGATAGAACGTCTGCGAGAACGGCTCGTCGATGACGAAGCCTGCGCAGAGCAACAGGCCAACCAGCAACAGCACTGATGGCACAAAGATCCGCTCGAACTTCTCGGTGAACTGCTGAGTCGGTGACCGCTGTGCCTCCGCCTCTGTCACCATCTTGATGACGCGCGCCATCGTCGATTGGTCGGACTTGCGCGCCACCATCACGTCCATTGCGCCAGCGCCATTGATCGTGCCGGCGAAGACTCGGTTCTCCGCGGCGACTCGCTCGAAGTTGCCGATGGCCGTCTTGCCGTCTTCCACAGGTCGCTTGTCGACCGGCACGCTTTCACCGGTGACCGGCGCCTGGTTGACGCTCGAAGTTCCCACCACGACCACGCCGTCCGCGGGGAGGCGCTCGTTAGGCTTCACGACGACGACATCACCCACCTGCAGCTTGTCCAGAGCTACCACTTCGGTTCCGGAGTCGCGTCGGACTGTGGCCGTTTCCGGCGCGAGCTTGGCCAACGCCTCGATCGCGCGCCGCGCCCGTCCCATGGCGTAATGCTCCAACGAGTGACCCATGCTGAACAGGAACAGCAGCAGAGCGCCTTCAGCCCACGAACCCAGGGCGGCGGCGCCGGCCGCGGCGACAAGCATGAGGGTGTCGATCTCGAATCGCTTGGCGCGCAGGTTCTCGATCGCTTCCTTGACCGTGTAATACCCGCCGAAGAAATACGCGAGTACGTAGCACGCCGTCGGTAGCCAATCGGGTCCCGTGCCTGCGCGGCCGATCAGCCAGCCGGCCAAGAGGGCCATGCCCGACAAACTGGCAAAGATCAGCTCTGTCTTTTCACCGAACAGCCCGCCGTGTTCATGGCTGTGCTCGCCGCCCTCCCCCTCCTTGTCGTGGGAATGGCCGGCATGCCCTTTCTCATCGTGCTTGTGCGCAACCTTGCCCTTTTCCTCGCCGGCATGGTCATGGCTGGCCTTCGGGTCGTGGTCATGGTCGCTGTGGTCGTGTCCCGCGTGCTCATCGTTGGCAGCCTTGTCCGCAGATTCGCCCGGTTCTGGCGCGGCAGCGACGGGTTGGCTGGTCGTTTTGCGAACCGGGGCTTTCGATGCGCCTTTGTCGCCGTCGATCGTGATGTCAAGCGAAGTCAGACGCTGGTTCAGTTTGGCCTCGTCGATGCGCGTCCGATCAAACTCAATGCGCACCACGCCGCCGGGCGAAACGTCCGCCTCGATGACACCCTCCAAAGCCCGGAGCTGTTCAGCGAGCCGCTGGGCAAATCGCGCGTGCATGGGCAGGTTGACCCGTCCCAGAATATGCGCGAACCGATCCGTGAGTTCGAGCCCTTCAGACTCGACCAGCTCGCGAACGCGGCCTAGCGAGATCACGTTGGGGTCGTAGTGCACGCATAACTGGGGCTTGCCCTCGGCAACGCCAGTGACGTGGGCGGCATCGATGCCAGGTCGACCGGCCAGCTTGTCCTGCAGGCGCTTCACGCAGGGATCGTCGGTGCCGTGGATGTCCGGCAGCACCAACGGGAGATCCAGCCGCAGCTTCTGGTTCTTGCTCATGAACGGCGTCGCTTTCTTGGAAGGCGGCGGCCAGCAGTTGGGGTGAGGTTGTGCTGGCTGCCTGCTGATCGGACTCGCTTTGGCCAGCGGCCATGGAGTCCATCGGTATCGCCGGCTGAACGTTTCCGGCGGCCTACCCGTCGCTTGCGCGCCGGGCTCAGATCAAGTCAGCGATGCCCATTTGGGCCGGTCAATGGTGGGTACCAGCAACCTGGAGTGCGCTCCCCGAACGGTCGTGACCGGCTGAGCGATCTGGTCGACCCTGGGAAGAGTCTGAGCGTCCGACATCACAGTGCCGCCACTCATGTGGCAAGCAATGCAGTCGGCGTCATCGGCGCCGCCCTGCTGGCTCTTGTCGGCCGAGGCGTCGGAGGTCTTGGCAAACTTGCCTGCGTGCTTGTGCGCGTGGTGTCCAAAATGGCTCACCTCCGTGCCCTGCTCGTGCTGACAGTATCCAGCGGCCGCCCCCCAGACGAACTGGAAAGGCAGCACTGCGAGCAAGAAGGTCAGGAGAGCTTTGCGCACCGAATGATCCTAGCAGTGGCCTGTGTAGGAGGTCACCGCTTTTGGCGTGCCCGACGGCGCTTGTCACGACGCTCCTCGCGCCGCTGTTCCTTCTTGGCGCGGTCCTGGCGAAGGAAGTAGATCAGCAGCAGCAAGGAAATGACGATGACCGCAACGGAGGTGCCGAAGATGTAGGTCGCCAACCCCGGATGCCGCTCACGCAAGTGCTCAAACAAGTTCAACATGGCGGCCTCCTTTCCAAGGTGTGTTTAAGGTCATGACGGCCTCCCCGACGCGGCAGGGGCCGCCACCGCCTTCGCGTCAGACGCACCAGGGTCCTCCAGCGTGAAGCGGATGTACGTACCTTGATCCGTTGACTCCGCGATGGCGGTCCCACCGTGCATGCGTGCAATGGCTGCGACGATGGACAGTCCCAAACCGTGGTTTCGGTCGGCATTTGTTCGTGACGGATCGACGCGGTAGAACCGGTCGAACAGACGCGGCAGATGCTCGGCCGGGATGACCGGCCCCTGGTTGTGCACCCCGATCGAAACGTGCCGAGGATCGACTCGCGCAATGCGCACCTCGATCAGGGAGCCACGGGTGGCATAGCGCGACGCATTGCTCAGCAGGTTGGACATCGCCCGCCGAACCAGGCCGGCGTCTACCGCTGCGCGTGCATCTCCACGCACCTCCACGCGCAGTTCGGCCTCTTCCAGGACGAACTCGTGAAAGTCCGCGACTTCCGCTGCGAGGTCGGCAATGCTCATTGGAAAGGATCGGCGCGCAGGTGTTCCGCGTTCAGCGCTCGATAGAAAGAGCATGTCCGCCACGATGGTCGCGATCCGTCGCAGCTCCTCAAGGTTGGAGGAGAGCGTGTCATGCAGTTCAGCCGCAGATCGAGGCCGCCTGAGGGCCACTTCGCAGCTGCCGATCAGGATTGAAAGCGGATTGTTCAGTTCGTGCGCGACGTCGGCATTGAATGCCCCCATCTGCTGGTACGCGACTTGTAGTCGGTCCAACAGCGCATTGAACTGCAGGAGCAGCGACTGGACTTCCTCAGGCTGGCCCGCCGCATCCAGCCGCTGATCAAGGCGGCTCGCATCGAGCTCGGAGGTCCGACGCGCCAACGCATTCAGTGGCGCCAGCCCTCTCTTCACCAGTACGAAGCCTGTCGCCGAGACCGCAAAAGTCCCCAGGATGGAGGCGGTCAGCAGCGTCCACCACAGGCGGCTCAGCAGTGATTCATCCTTACTGACGTCGTAGATGAGTTCCGCCTGCCCTGCCCCGCCCAGCTCCGTCGGTAGCTGAACCGGGAAGCTCAGCCGCTTGCTCATCGAATCAGGGCGCTTGGGATCGTCCTTCTCGAAGACAGCGGCACGGTTCTCCTGCCGAACCACCAGTGACAGATCGTCATGACCGGCCAGGAAATCACTCATCAGGTGCTTGATGCCCGGGATGTCATGGACTTCCTGCCCCTCCTTGAGAAGTCGCTGGACCGCGATCCGCTTCTTGACCAGGGTGTCGTCCTGGCGAGCGGACAGCGTGAGCGAGATCACCAGGTAGACCGCGCCGCAGACCAGGCTCAGGCCGACCATGGTTTGCAGGGCAAACTGGCGCGACAACCGCGCTCGAAGGCTCGGTGCTTGGATGCTCGACACATTCATGGCCGTTCCTCCAGCACGTACCCCACGCCGCGCACGGTGTGGAGCAGCGGTTTCTCGAAGGGCTGGTCCAACTTCGCCCGCAAGCGACGGATTGCCACCTCGACGACGTTGGTCTCGCTGTCGAAGTTCATATCCCAGACCTGGGCCGCAATTTCCGTACGCGAGAGCACATGGGTCTTGCGCCGCAGCAGCAAGATCAGCAGGCTGAACTCCTTGGGTGTGAGCTCCAGGCGCTGACCTGCCCGGGTCGCCTTGCGGCGCACCGTGTCGACCTCGAGATCGGCCACCTTCATGACCAGCGTTTCCGTGTCATTCCGGTGCACGCTTCCCCGACGCAGGAGCACCTGGACGCGCGCGACCAGCTCCGAGAAGGCAAATGGCTTGATCAGGTAGTCGTCCGCCCCACTCTGCAGGCCGCGCACCCGATCCTCGATCTGGCCGCGCGCGGTCAGCATGAGGACCGGAACCGACCGCGTATGACGCAAAGCCGAGAGGACCGCCAGCCCATCGATGCCCGGAAGCATCCAATCCAGGATGACAAGGTCGTACTCGTTCACGGACGCCATGTGGAGTCCGTCGACGCCGGTGTGAGCTACCTCGACTTGGTAGCCCTCCTCGGTCAGTCCTTTGCGCAGGTAAGCGGCCGCCTTGACTTCGTCTTCGACGACCAGGATTTTCATGAGGCCCTGCGGCCTTGCGGCCGCCCTCCATGCCAGAGGCTCAGGTCCGCGAAACACCGGCCTTGCGGCCGGTGCGCCGCGCAATGCGGCAGTGCGTTCATGCAAGCACCTCCTGATCCGGCTTGGCGCGCGGCGCAGGCGCGTCTTCCTCGTCATCCTTGCGGTGGGCGATGCGATACAGCACCGGCAGCACCAACAAGGTCAGTGCCGTCGAAGACAAGATGCCGCCGATCACGACCGTGGCCAACGGACGCTGCACCTCGGCGCCCGTGCCGGTAGCGATCGCCATGGGCACGAAGCCCAGCGATGCGACCAGCGCGGTCATCAAGACCGGTCGCAACCGGGTGATGGCGCCTTCGAAGATGGCCTCGTCCAGGCTACGACCCGACTCCCGCAGGTTGCGGATGAAGGAGATCATCACCAGGCCGTTCAGCACCGCCACGCCGGATAGCGCGATGAAGCCGACTGCCGCGGAGATGGACATCGGAATGTCCCGCAACCACAGAGCCACGATGCCGCCCGTCAGCGCGAACGGGATGCCGGTGAACACCAGCAAGCCGTCCTTGGCATTGCCGAACATCACGAACAGCAGCGTGAAGACCAGCAGCAGGGACACCGGCACGACGATCTTCAGGCGATTCGTCGCCGACTGCAGGTTCTCGAACTGGCCGCCCCAGGTCATCCAGTAGCCCGTGGGCAGCTTGACCTGTTGCTGGATGGCCTGCTCGGCCTCAGCGACGAAGGTGCCGATGTCGCGGCCGCGCACGTTGGCGCTGACCACCACGCGGCGCTTGCCGTTCTCGCGGCTCACCTGGTTGGGACCAGGTGACAGCGACAGATCGGCCACCTCGCTCAGCGGGATGAACTTCCGGGCGCTGCTGTTGCCGCTCGCAGGCAGAGGCACCGGCAGGCGCTTGATGGCCTCCAGGTCCGAGCGCACGTTCTCGGGCACGCGAACGATGATGTCGAAGCGACGGTCACCCTCGAACATCGTGCCGCCTTCCTTGCCGCCGACGGCGGTGGCCAGCGTGTCCTGCACGTCCTGGACGTTCAGGCCATAGCGCGCCGTCTTCTCCCGGTCGATCTGCACGCTCAGCATCGGCAGGCCAGTGGTCTGCTCGATGTTGACCTCGGTCGCGCCGGAAATGCCCTTCAGCACCGCAGCGATACGGCCAGCGGCGTTGTTCATGACGTCCATGTCGTCACCGAACACCTTGACGGCCACGTCGGAGCGCACGCCGGAGATCAGCTCGTTGAACCGCAGCTGGATGGGCTGCGAGAACTCGTAGTTCTGGCCCGGCATCTTCTCTACCTCGGCCTTGACCAGAGCGGCCAGTTCGTCACGCGTCTTGCGCGGCTCCGGCCATTCGGACACGGGCTTCAGCATCACGTAGGCATCCGAGATGTTGGGCGGCATGGGGTCGGACGCGATTTCCGCGGTACCGGTACGGGCGAACACACGCTCGATTTCCGGGAACTTGGTCTTCAGCGTCGATTCCAGTTGCTGCTGCATCGCAACCGACTGCGACAGGCTGGTGCCCGGGATCCGCAAAGTCTGAATGGAGAAGTCGCCTTCATTCAAGCTCGGCACGAACTCGCTGCCCATGCGGGTTGCAAGCAGGCCGGACAGGAACACCGTGACCAGCGCGAAGGTGATGACCAGCGGCTTGGCGTTCATGACACGCTTCAGCGCCGGCTCATAGGCGCGGCGCGCCCAGCCCATCAGGAAGTTTTCCTTCTCGGCGACCTTCTCGCCGATGAACAGCGCGACGGCTGCCGGCACGAAGGTCATCGACAGGATCATGGCGCCCACCAGCGCGATCACGACCGTGAACGCCATCGGGTGGAACATCTTCCCTTCGACGCCAGCCAGCGCAAAGATCGGCAGGTAGACGATCATGATGATCAGCTGCCCGAACAGCAGCGGACGCCGGGCCTCCTGCGACGCCAGGAACACCTCGTGGAAGCGTTCTGAGCGCGTCAGCGACCTCCCCTTGTGCTCCTGTGCATGCGCCAGGCGGCGTACGCAGTTCTCGACGATCACGACCGCGCCGTCGATGATGATCCCGAAGTCCAAGGCTCCGAGGCTCATCAGGTTCGCACTGACCTTTTGGTTCACCATGCCCGTGAACGTGAAGAGCATGGACAGCGGGATCACCATCGCGGTCAGCAGCGCCGCACGGATGTTGCCGAGGAACAGGAAGAGGATGACGATCACCAGGATCGCGCCCTCCATCAGGTTCTTCTTGACCGTGCCGATGGCTTTGTCGACCAGGGTCGTGCGGTCGTAGACCGTGACGGCGTGGATGCCGGCCGGGAGGTTCTTGTTGATCTCAGCCATCTTCTTGTCGACGGCCTGGGAAACGGTGCGGCTGTTCTCGCCGATCAGCATGAAGACGGTGCCCAGCACCACTTCTTTGCCGTTGTCGGTCGCCGCACCCGTGCGCAGTTCGCGGCCGAGCTCGACGCTGGCCACATCCTTGATGCGGACCGGCACGCTGCCCTCGTTGCGCAGGACCACGTTGCCGATGTCGGCGATGGAGCGGACCTGGCCCGGGGCGCGGATCAGGTACTGCTCGCCGCGGCGCTCGATGTAGCCGGCGCCCACGTTGGCGTTGTTGCGTTCCAGCGCGTTGACGACGTCCGCCAGCGTGATGCCATAGGAAGCCAGACGGCTCGGATCGGGAGCAACGTGGTACTCCTTGGCATAGCCACCGATGGTGTTGATCTCGGTGACACCGGTCACGTTGCGCAACTGGGGCTTGATGACCCAGTCCTGGATCTCGCGCAGGTCGGTGGCCGTGTAAGGCTCGCCGTTGGGCTTCTTTGCCCCCGGCTGCGACTCGACCGTCCACAGGTAGATCTCACCGAGGCCGGTGGAGATGGGACCGATGTTCGGCTCCACACCGGCCGGCATCTGACCGCGAGCGCTTTGGATGCGCTCATTGACCAGCTGGCGGGCGAAGTAGATGTCGGTGCCTTCCTTGAAGATCACCGTGACCTGGGACAGGCCGTAGCGCGACAGCGAGCGGGTCTGTTCAAGGCCGGGCAAGCCCGCCATGACCGTTTCGATCGGGTAGGTCACGCGCTGCTCGGTTTCGAGCGGCGAGTAGCCGGGCGCCTTGGTATTGATCTGGACCTGGACGTTGGTGATGTCGGGGACCGCGTCGATGGGCAGCTTCTGGTAGCTGAAGACGCCCAGCGCGGCCATGCCGAGCACAGCCAACATGACGAGCCATCGATGCTCGATGGCAAAACGAATGATGCGTTCAAACATGTGGACGCCTCTTTCAGTGCTCGTGGCTGGCCGAGGCCTTGCCGGCTTCAGACTTGATGACGAAGCTACCCGACGTCGCGTACTGCGCGCCTGCCTTCAGGCCGGACGTCACCTCGGTGCGCTTGCCGTCGCTTCGACCCAGCTCGACCGGTACCGGCGCAAAGCCGCTCGGCGTACGGACGAACACGATGGACTTGCCCTCCATGGTCTGGATGGCGTCAGCAGTCACCGAGACCGGGACGCTGGATTCGCCAGCCGAGACCTCGACGTTCACGAACAGGCCGGGACGCCATGCGGTGTTGGGGTTGTCGACAACGACGCGCGCCTGGGCCGTGCGGGTTTGCTCGCCAATCAAGGCGCCGACATAGGCCACCTTGCCGACGGCCTTCTGCTCGAAGGCGGTGGACTTGATGACCACGTTCTCGCCGATGCGCACCTGCGGCAGGTCGCGCGCGGGCACATTGATCTGAGCCCAGACGGACTTCAGATCAGAGATGGTGAAGACGTTGGTGTCCTCACGCACCTGTTCACCCAGCGCGATGTGCTTCTCAACGATGATCCCGTTGAAGGGCGCGCGCAGCTCGAACCGGTTCAGGGCCGACGAGTCCGCCGACGCGCCAATTGCCTGCAACTTCTGGCGTGCGTTGGCGACGGCGATCTCGGCTTCGCGCATGGCCTGCTCAGCCTGCTGAACGTCCTGCTGGGGCGAGATTCGCTGTTCGAAGAGCTGCTTCTCACGTTCGTAGGTCGTGCGAGCCAGTTGGAGGCGCTTCTGGGAGTTCTGAAACTCGGCTCGCTGGTCGGAGACGCTGGAGCTGCTGATGACAGCCAGGACCTGGCCCTTCACGACCTGTTGACCCAGGGACACGGCGACCGATTCCACAACGCCACCAACACGCGGCACGACGTGAGCGGTCCGGTCTTCGTTGAAGGCGATCTCGCCGGGCAATTGGAGCGCCGAACGGATGGTTGAAGGCGCGGAGGTATCCAGCGAGATGCCCGCTGCCTTGATCTGGTCTGCGGTCATGGTGACGGCACCCTCATCCTTGACAAAGGGGAACTGGGCGACGCCACCGCCGGTCTGAACCTCAACGGTGCCCTTGAACAGGTGCGGCTCGCTGATGATCTGGGCGCTGACCAGGGCACCGCCTTCGAGTGCGAACGCGATCTTTTCGGGGTTCTGCCCGGGACGCTCCAGCGTCACAGCCACTTGCTGCTGGCTGAGCTGCAGCGGCTTGCCGCCCTTGGTCAGCCACAGCTTGATGCGAGGAGATCCGCCCTGGTCGGCCAGGAGAAGCTCAACGCTGACTTCCTTCTGCGTGCCGATGACGTCACCACCGTTGGCGCCCTTCTTGGCTTCTTCGTGGTGCTCGCCGTCACCGTGACCTTCGGCGTCCTTGTGACCCTTTTCGCCCTTGGCCTCGCCATGGTGCTCACCGTCGGCGTGCCCCTTTGCTTCATCGTGGCCGTGACCATGCTCTTCCTCGGCGGCAGGTGCACTGCCGCCCATGCGAAGGATGGACACCGTACCGACGGCGCCCAGCGCCAGCACGGCGGCAATGGCGATCAGTTGCTTCTTGCCCAGGCTGCCACGCAGGCGGTCGAGCGTGCTTTGCTTGTCGTTCATCGTGAATTTCATGTTGGGTGTGCCTCAGGGGCGATCAGTCGTGGTGCCGAGCTGGCGGTCGATCTCTGCAGCAGTGCGGTGAACTTGGGCCACCGCGGTGTAGTACTGGCTGCGGACCTGAAGCCAGGTGCGCTGGGCATCGAGGGCGTCCAGGAAGCTGAACTTGCCGAGCTCGAAGCCGGTCTTGGCCGCCTCGTAAGCACTCTGCGCACCAGGCAGCACCTCGCGGCGCAGCGCTTCGACCTCGTCCTTGCGCGCCTGCAGGAGGTCTGCCATCTGCAGCACTTCAGAGCGCAGGCGCAGCTCCTCGGCCTGGGCGTTGGCTTGCGCGGCGTCCCGGCGACGCAGAGCCTCCAACTGGGCGCCTTGGTTCCGGTCAAAGAACGGAAGCGGCACCGACACGCTGAACACAGCCTGCGTCCGACCCAGTTCCTGGGCGCGGCGGGCACCAACGCCCACAGTCACGTCCGGCACGCCTTTGGCACGAGCAAGGGTGTAGCCCGCATCGGCGCGCTGGACCTCAAGCAAAGCGCGGCGCACGGCCGGCGCATCGGGCAGCCGCGCCATGATGTCGGGCGCTGACGGGGCTACCGGCAACACGTCGACGCTGCCGTCCAGGCGCTGGATGGTGCCCTCAGGCACGCCCATAACGGCGGTCAGCGCACGCAGCGCGGCCGAACTCTCGGCTTGCGCTTGGCGCAGATCGATTCGAGCGGTTGAAGCAGCGACTCGAGCGCGCGTCTCCTCCGTGGGCGACACCTTCCCGGCGGTCACCCGACGTGCGGCGGCATCAACGCCACTGCCGGCGATCCGCAGCGATTCTTCAGCGACCTTGACGCGCTCTTGGGCCGTCAGTGCGTCAAAGAAGGCCTGGACGGCCGTGGCACGGATGTCAGCGCGGCGAGCGATCAGATCCAGCGCTGCAATGTCCTTGCCGCGCTGTGCCAGCTCAACCCGCGCCGCTCGCTTGCCGCCGGTCTCCAGCGTCTGGCTGAGTTGCATCGTCGTGACGCGGGTGCCGGACTTGAGGTCCTCTTGGTCCACGCCAAGCACCGGATTCGGGATGAGGCCGGCCTGGCGGACAGTGCCGTCATTGGCATCGAGCTCGGCTGCGGCGGCACGAAGCTGGGGGTTCTGTGCCAGCGCCGTGTCGACCGCCGTCCTCAAGGACAACGGCGTGGTTTGCGGGGCGACCGTCGGGGTGGCTGGTACTGTCGCCTGAGCGATCTGAACGTCAGCGGAAGCGGGAGGGATCCCAGACGACTGCGCCTGGGCAAGGGAGGAAATGAGTGCCGCGCATGCAAGCGGCACGAAGGTTCTGCGCATCGAAAACTCCAGGGTTGTAGGGACAACGCGAGGGTTTCGGCGAGTGCAGTGCTGCGGCTAGGGCCGCATCAAACGAGAGGGGTTGGAACGAAACTGCGCTCGCCGAATCAGGCGACGCGCCAGTTGGGGCGTTCGAGGAGGTCAGGCCCGCGCGAACGGAAGGCCTGGTTGGACGCAGGGTCCAGAGTGAATGCGACGTTGTTGTCGAATTGCAGCGCGACGGGCACCAGCGGCTTCGCGAAGCTCAATTGGCAATAGCCACAGTCGTTGTCCCCGAGCAGCTTGCCGCCCTTGGAAGGCGACTTGTCGTCGAGATGCTTGCCGGACACCTTGGATCCGGCATCACCGGGTACCCCATGCTCATGGGCATGGTGACCGATGTGCGCCTTGGCAGGGATCTGCTCGTGCTGGCAATAGGCTGCCGCTGCCGACCAGGCGAACTGGACGGGCAGGATGAACAGCAAAAGGATGGTCAGCCAGCGACGCATGGACCGGATTGTGTCTTGAAACGGTTAAACGAGGGTGAATTGGCCTTGGCTGTTCCAGTGAAATCGTTCGCAAAGCAGCGGTGCTTCGCCTTACTGGAAGCTGTTCGCCCAGACCCGCGGTTCGTTTCCGACCGCGGATCGCAGGGCTCGGAGGGTCATGCGCCTTCGCTATCGGCGCGGGACACGTAGACCATCAACTTCTTGTCGGTGAAGCCTTGGGGCGCGATGTCGCGGACGTCGAGTGCGCGATGGCTGGCGGAACTGAATTTCCACGTGAAGCTCTTGCCCGCGCTCTGGAACGTCACCACGTCGCCGCAGTTCACGTTGATGGCCTTGCCAGCATCGACCTTGACCACACGCGCGCCTTGGGTGGCGGTGACGGCCTCGCCGTGGACCGACTTGCCGTTGAACATGCGGTCGTTCCCAGCGGCAGTACCTGCCTGGGCAGCGCCCACGGCGAACACAAGGCTGGCGATCAGGGCGGAGGCGGAAATGGTGCGGTTCATGAGAGTTCCTACTTCGGCGGACGGGTGACTCGGGAGAGCCACCTGAGGCGTTCACCATGGAAGGAACTTTAGAAATCCGTCCCCAACGGGAAGCGTGGCCTTCGCATTACAAATCCGTCATGTTGGCGCCAGCGTGACCCGCGGCTACTGTCCTTTGCATTTGCCGCTGGCCACCGTGTGCAGGTAGATCGCGAGCTGGACCAGGTCTGCCTTCAGGTCCTTGCGCGGCCCCAGGCAATCGCGCTTCTCGGTCCGAGTGATTGCAAGCGCGATGCGTTCGTCCTTCGACAGCCCGCCGAGCTGGAGTGCGACGCCAGCGCTATCGGCCATCCTGCGGAACTCCGGGCGCGCGCCGGCCATGGCCACGCCAAGATCAAGACGGATCGGCGGTGGCACGGTGCCGGGTTCAAGCTGTTCTGGCTCACCTGGCTGCTTGTCGGCATTTACATCCTGACCAGCCATTGGAGCCGTGCCCGACGGCTGCGCGTTGCTCGCGGCGCCCCTATTCCATCCCGTCCGTGAGCTTGCCGCTTGAGGCCTTCTAGCAGGGACGGCCGCGACGACCTCAGGTGCCGCGCGGCGCAGGGGTACAAGTCTGACGCTGATCGATGGGCCAGGGGCAGCTCCAACTTGAGGAATCCAACGCAAGTGGCTGGCGCTGAGCACGTGGATAAACAGACCACAGATCAACACTGATGCGGCGGCCGCGGTGGCTCGAACACGCCAGCCGGGTCTCGCCACCGCGTTCCAGTTCTCGGTAGGCCTACCGGAACCAGTCGTCATCCAGCACGTCCTTGCCCAACGCAATTTCCCGCTCAGCCTGGAGCATCACCCGGGAGATCTCTGAGTCAGGCAGCGTGACACGCACAAGGTGGGAACTTGAGACCGTCACAACGGCGTCCGGATGCGCCTCATGAACGCGGGGTTCGGCCAGGATCCGGGTTGTCTCCTTGTCCAAAGGGCTGTACGGCTTCATTTCCTCCACAGCCTCCCGGAATTTCATGAGCTGGTATTCGAGTTGGCGGCGAAGGTCGAGATCGATGTCGGCCTGGCGCTCAGCAAGCATCTCCGCGAAGGCGCTCGACTCGCGACCGACCTGATCGGCCAGCTTCTTCTCCGCCGCTTCGGCGTCTCGCAGCGCCCTCACTGCCGTCGAGATGCCTACATACAGGGATGCATACATCTGCGTGACTGGCATGTTGTAGTCAGGGGTCCCAATGCCCTGACGAGGCTTCACTTGTGAGCTCGACACCTGGTGATAGAACGTACCTGCGCCATAGGCATCCCTTGCCCATTCAAACCGCTGTCGGACGGCATCCAGTATCTGTGGATAGACCGTGCTCCAGACCCCACTGACGGCAGGCCCGCGGTCTTCCGTGAAAAGCCTGTTGACGGGGAGAACCGTGCACCGCCCCTGATCCGCCATCGCCTTGATCTCCCGCTGGTACCGCTGCGCCACCTCCGCGCCCCGGGCGTCGACGATCAGAATGAAGTGGCACTTGTCGAGTCCAACCTCTTCGAAGGCCCTGAAGATTTCGCAGATAGCACGCCCTGATACGACCGTGTCCACGAAGATGAAGTTCTCGGTTGGGAGCTTGCTGGGCAGCGCTGCCAGCCAGTTCCTCTTGGCCAGGTTTTCGACCAGTACCTTGTAGAACGTGAGGTAGGGATCAGTCCCGTCACGTCGCACGATCCCAGCAAGAACGCGGCTCCAGTAGCGCCTGATCGCCGCCGTAGTCTGCGTTGCGTCCTGCGGGTCGGCGGAGAACGGCAGGATGAGCTTCTGATGGAACGGGGAGTAGGTCAGCTCACTCATTTCCTTCAAGCGCTCGTCATAGGTCGGCAGCGATCGGATATCGAGACGCCAGGCAGCCGCGGCAGCGCTGATGAACGGTACTGCGCCTCGGCTAGGCACGACCAAGTGCCGGTAGCCCTCCTTGACCAGCACGCGGATGTACTCCGACAAATCCTTCGACGCGCGTGCGTAGTCGATCAGGTTGTCGGCGTTGAACTCGTTCTGCCAAAGCGCCGTCAAAGGCAGCGCTGATTCATTCGTCACTTGGCACGTCCTCCTTGTCGGCACGTCCTTCGGGTCGATCAATCCCTTCTGCCAGCACGACGCGAACCTCGTCCGTTTCCGGCTTCCCGAGCTGAACCAGCCACGCAGAAATCGGATTGGCCGCCCCACGCGGCTCGTCATCCTTAGGATCGAACTCCAGACCAACCTTGGCATGCGTCCATAGCACGCTGGTCAGGTACAGAACGTCCTTGTAAAGCTGTTTCCTCGACGAGGTCACCAGTTGCTGGTGTTGTTCCAGAGAGACCTCGCCGAAGGGGTTGGGCACGTGAAGGTGCTCGCCGGCGCGCTCATAAATCTCGACGAAGCGCTCAAGGGTCTGCTTTTCCTTCCCCTCATTGAAGTGCCACAGGCCGTCGCCCATCACCTGGACGCTGCCAATAGGGATCGGCAGGAAGTGCGGCGTGATCTTCGAGAGTCGCTTCAGGATGTCTCCGACCTTCCAGTCACGGGTGTAGTCCGGGTTGTCCTTGGCCTCCATGCGCAATGCGGCATAGCGCGCCTCGTCCGATGAAATTCCCGCGAAGGCCACCAGTTCAATGACCTTGCGCACCTGGAGCCAGGAGAACTCGTTGTCCGTGTCCAGAGTGAGCGTGCGGGACTTCTTGGCGCCCAGGATGCGGTTGACGGCGCGCAGGCGGCGTTTCACTTCCACCATAGCAACGTGGTAACGCTCGTGGGCTTTTGCTCGGCCGTCGGTCATCGCAGTTCTCCTCCAACGCGATCGGTTCAGCTTCAGGGTGCAAGCAAGCAGCTCAGCAGGGAGGCGTTCCGGTACGCGACCATCAAGGCATTGCGAGTAATTCCGTCAGCGCGTCCGCCCACGACCTGCACGTTGGCAGTCTCGATCACCTGCTTGAGCTTGCGCGCTGAGTCATGAATTTCGGTCAGGTCATGCTCGAGAGAAATCGCCAGGCGCAGGATCTCAACGTGACGATCCGCGTCCTGGAGATGCATTCTCAGCTGGCGCTGCCAGGGCTTGGTCGGTGGCGTCCGCTCGAGGAGCCCTCGCACGATCACGTCAATGTCGCCGATGGCTTTGCCGATTGCCTCGAAGTGCGCCGCCGCTGATTCAGGAGGAAGGTCGGGAGCCATTTCCTCTTTCTCAATGTCCTGTCGCCTCTTGTCCATCATTCACTTCCAGCCACCTTCACGTCGGCCACCAGGCGACTCTTGATCGCCCTATCCCGGATAGAGGCATCAGCCATTTCCAGGCGGTACCACTCGTTCCAGAACCAAAGGCTGCCGATCAGCTCCACGAAGAGCACTTGGCCGGCGTCTCCACGAAGTTCAAGGTCGCCCTTGCCCTTCTTCCACTCATAGCCCAGCCGATGAGAACCCGGCGTCAGGATCAACCTGACGAATGACGCCGGCGTGGTTGCCACCAGAGCCCCGCCATCGACCCCGACGTTAACCACGTTCACCACATCACCCCACCGCCGGCGCACGAGGTAGACGACGAGGCTGCCTGGAACGGGCTCGAACTTCTTCGCCTGTGCGTCTGCCGCCAGATCTGGCACTGCTGCAGGCGTGCACGTCGGCTTCGATCCTGTCTTGGTCTTCACCCGGAAACAGTATCTGTCGTCGGGTGGTTTCAGAGGCCGCTCCGCGCAGCCAGACAAAAGCGGTCCCGCGATAGTCGCAAGGCACGCAATCACAGTACGTCGATTCATAGCTACTACGGCGCCGGCCTGCCACACTGGTTGCAGAACCGTGCGCCCGGGGCGAACGGCGTCCCACAGCCCTGGCAGGCGGCAGCCACCAGTTGGCCGCCGCAGCCGCTGCAAAACCGTGCACCGGACGCTCCTGGAGTGCCGCACTTGGCACAGATCAAGCCGCTGGACGCGGCCGTAGCTGGTTGGGGCGGTACGTTCTGCGCAGGCGGGTAGTAGCCGTCCCCGTGACCGCCATGGCTGCCGTGACCTCCATGTCCGCCCTCGCGCGAGCGTCCCCCTCCGTGGTACCCGCCGCCCCCGTGACCGCCCAGTCCGCTCTTCAGC
>APMI01014404.1_pt1 | contig 61376 bp, 47 predicted proteins | sample 667938 | NCBI WGS metagenome assembly APMI01 (sample SAMN01084076, study PRJNA167559) | wastewater metagenome | biome: Wastewater | place: Denmark: Ejby Moelle, Odense | collected 2011-11-28
AAAACAATATATTTTACTTTTATATGCAAAGCGCCCCTGTCAATAACAGGGGCGCTTTCGGTTTGGAAGCGGCGGAATAATATTTATGTTGTTTAAATTATTTCAAGCATCATATCAAGGTTGGATCCATTGTATTCAAAAGAGCCCAGTGTGCGGAAACCTGCTTTTTTATAAAATTTAACTGCCGCAGCATTTCCTTCCTGCACACCTCCCCATAAAATGACCTTTGTAATTTCTTTGTTTTTAAGATCAGTGACAATGTGTGTGAAAAGCATGCTGCCAATTCCTTTGTGCTGCCAGTTGTCGGCAACAGAAGGCGCAAAAGTGCAATAGCCATTGCCATCGCCGGGATCAAATTGTCCGTACTGCATCAATCTTTCCCGGTCGTGTTGCAGCATTCCCTGTTTAACGAGGGTATAGGCGATGATCTCATTTTGCAAAGTGTCTTCCGCTATATAGGCAGTGACGCCTTCATTGTACGCATAAAATAGCTTTACTCCATCGATGTCAAACGGATGTGGTTCAAAACGCCTTCTTGTTTCTTCGCCCAGCCTCAGCAGGTATTGGTGCAGGTAATCCAGTTCGCTGATACCTAATTTTCTGCAGGTCATATGGGGTCTTGTATTCAACTTTATGGAGTCTCGCTTTTATGTTACCAGATATCAATACGGCGTCTTATCGTCCTTGTGTTTCCAGTGGTGAAATACTTTCAATGCCTCTTCTCTTCCCAAAGGAATAATGGGGATCTTCCTGTCATCGAGCGATGCATTCATTTCATCGTATATCATGGAATCGTCAAAGCCGATGTCAGCAGCATCCTGGCGGTTATTGGCAAAATATACCCGTTTTGAGCTGGCCCAGTAAATGGCGCCCAGGCACATGGGGCAGGGCTCGCAGGAAGTGTAGATCTCACAATCATTCAATTGAAAACTGCCAAGATTTTTACAGGCATCCCTGATGGCAGTTACCTCTGCATGAGCAGTGGGGTCGTTGGTTGAACTCACCTTGTTATTGCCTCTACCCACTATCTCATCATCTTTAACAACAATACAGCCAAACGGGCCACCTTCGTTATTATCCATACCGCTTTGGGATAGAGCGATGGCTTCCTGCATAAATTTTTCTTCTCTTGTCATAATAGTAATTGTGAACCCGTAAATATACTAACCAGCCTGAATTTCACAAGCATATTCCGATTCTTTTTCGCCCATGGCTATCAGTTGATAATGCCGGAGGAACAGTCGCCTCACAAAAATATTTTCCATTTACCATTGTGAACCCTATCTTTGTCTATCAATTGAGTAGACTTAACCGTTTGTATGCTTTACATCACCTGCAATATTTCCATGTGCAATCTGCACCGTTGTTGTGTAAAACAATGTTGCTGTTGATTGATACCTGCGTCATACCATCCCCGTCATTTTCCATTTAAACAATTTTAAAGTAAATGAATGAACCACTTCAATATCATGTTGCAAAATTACTCCATCAGTCTGGTGGACTAAGTATTGCCGCTTTTTTAAAATTGCTTGCAGAAACTTACCTGGGGCAGGTAACCTTCTCTACCAGCTTTAGTTACGAGGACCAGGTGATCACACACCAGGTATTGAGTAACCAGTTGCCCATCAACATATTTACGCTTGATACCGGTCGCCTTTTTGCAGAAACCTATTCTGTGTGGAGCAGCACCAATGCCACTTACAATACACAGATCAAAGCATGGTATCCCAACCAGGATCTGCTGCAGGACTTTGTTGCAGAAAAGGGACCGAATTCGTTTTATGAATCTGTCGATAACCGTAAGGGTTGCTGCTATATCAGGAAGGTGGAGCCTTTGAAGAGGGCATTGGCCGGCAATGCAATCTGGATAACCGGGCTAAGGGCAGAACATTCCGGCAACCGGAAAGACCTGCCGGTGATAGAGTGGGATGAAAGCAACCAGGTAATTAAGTATCATCCCATTTTGCACTGGTCCACCGAAGAAGTGAAACAATACATCGCCGACAACCGCATTCCCTATAATCCGCTTCATGACAAAGGTTTTGTAAGCATTGGCTGTGCTCCCTGTACAAGAGCAGTAAGGCCGGGAGAGGATTTCAGGGCAGGTCGCTGGTGGTGGGAAGATGCCGGTAAAAAAGAATGTGGCCTGCATGTACATGCGCATGGGTAATACCTGCGTTTAGACAATTTCTAAAAATCAGGGGTCGTACAATATCAACAACGATTCTATGTTAATAAACAAACTAAAAAATGGCATTCGAAAACAATCATACCGCATGGGGCGATTACCTTGACCAGTTGGAATCGGAATCGATCCATATCATGAGGGAAGTGGCAGGCCAGTTTGAAAGACCTGCTTTATTATTTTCAGGAGGAAAGGACTCCATTGTGATGGTACACCTGGCGTTAAAAGCTTTTCGCCCGGGCAAGTTACCTTTCCCGTTAGTACATATAGATACCGGTCATAATTTCCAGGAGGCCCTTGATTTCCGGGATGAACTGGTGGAAGCGATCGGCGAAAAACTGATTGTAAGAAAGGTTGCAGATACGATCAACAAAAAAGGACTTACGGAACAAAAGGGCAAATTTGCCAGCCGCAATGCACTGCAAACTTTTACGTTGCTGGACTGCATCGAAGAATTTCAGTTTGATGCCTGTATTGGAGGCGCAAGGCGTGATGAAGAAAAAGCCAGGGCCAAAGAAAGGATATTTTCGGTAAGAGACGAATTTGGACAATGGGATCCGAAATTACAGCGGCCCGAATTATGGAACACTTATAATGGCCGTATCAGCAAGGGTGAAAATGTTCGGGTGTTTCCCATCAGTAACTGGACGGAGCTGGATGTGTGGAATTATATCCGCCGGCACCATATCAAATTGCCTTCTATCTATTTTGCACATGAAAGAGAAGTGCTGGAGTTTGAAGGGCAACTGGTAGCTACCTCCGAATTCATCCGGGTGGATGAAACAGATGTGATCAGTAAAAAGAAAGTACGTTACAGAACAGTCGGCGACATGACCTGTACTGCGGCAGTAGAATCTGATGCTGCAAACATTGATGATATCATCAAAGAGATCATTGCTACCAAAACAAGTGAGCGTGGCGAAACAAGGATTGATGACCGGGTGAGCGAAGCAGCAATGGAAGACAGGAAGAAGGGAGGATACTTTTAATTATGTTGAATGCTGATTTTTAAATGTTGAATTGGGTGGCATTTAGAATTCAAAATTCAAAATTCAAAATATTAACATGGACATACTAAGATTTATAACCGCAGGCAGTGTAGATGACGGCAAGAGTACGTTGATCGGGCGTTTGCTCTACGATAGCAAATCGATCATGATCGATCAGTTGGCTGCTATTGAGAAACAGAGCAAGAACAAAGATGAAGGTGAGATTGACCTGGCATTGTTAACCGATGGTTTACGTGCCGAAAGAGAACAAGGTATTACCATTGATGTGGCGTATAAATATTTCAGTACGCCAAAACGCAAGTTCATCATTGCAGATGCGCCGGGGCATATTCAGTATACCCGTAACATGGTAACCGGTGCTTCCAATGCAGATCTTGCCATTATTTTAGTGGATGCCCGCAATGGTGTAGTGGAACAAACCAGGCGGCATTCGATCATTGCTTCGCTGCTGAATATACCGCATGTGGTGGTGGCCATTAACAAGATGGACCTGGTAAACAATTCGCAGGATGTTTATAATAACATCGTGATCGATTATGCCAATGTTGCAGCAAAGCTTGGCTTAAAGGATATCACTTATATTCCTATCAGTGCGATCAACGGGGACAATATCGTTGAGAAGTCGGACAGTTTTCCCTGGTATGAAGGCGCATCCCTGCTGCATATTTTAGAAAATGTAGTAGTGGCAGATGATATTAATTTGACCGATGCCAGGTTTCCTGTGCAGTATGTGATCCGTCCGCAAACAGATGATCTGCATGATTACCGTGGCTATGCCGGCAAGATCATTAGTGGTATATATAAAAAAGGCGACCAGGTAACCGTATTGCCTTCCGGGTTATCCAGTACCGTTAGTTTGATAGAATTTGCCGGAAATGAAGTGGAAGAGGCGTTTGCGCCGCAAAGTGTAGTACTCCATCTTGCAGATGATATTGATACCAGCAGGGGAGATGTAATTGTGCATAGTGACAATCAACCGGCATTGGAAAATGAGGTAGAAGCGTTGTTGTGCTGGATGGGCAACAAGCCGTTGGCCGTGGGTAATAAATATTTATTGCAGATCAACAGTCGTGTGGTGAAGGCAGTGATAAAAGATATTGCATACAAGTTGAACGTGAATTCATTGGAGCAGGAGCCGGCCCCGGCGCAGGCTTCACTGAATGACATTGTTAGGGTAACGATTAAAACGGCGGCCCCGATTCCCTTTGATCACTACAAAAAACTGAGGGTAAATGGAGGCGCCATACTGATCGATGAAACGAGTAATGTAACGGTGGGGGCTTGTATGATAGCATGATCGTGAATCGTCAATAGGGAATGTTAACAACAAAGACAATGCGAATCGCAAGGCTCTGTATTCACAATTCTCTATTCACAATTGCCCACAAAGACAAAACGCACTTAAATAAAATAACATCGCATGGCTGAAGGATTTATCAACCGGTTGTACCAGCAGCATCAGAAGTCGAGCAAGACTTTTCCTGATAAGGCATTGTCATCAGAATTCATTGATGGTTTTTTTGAATTCCTTTTTATTCCTGAGCGGCAGAAAAAACTAACGGAGTTCGAACTGTCAAAAGAAATGGAATCTTATAAAAGTCATTTGTCAACACTGATCTATGATGTGATCGGCGATGGTGCAACAACGCAGGCAATCACCGATCGTTTCTTTGCAGACGTGCCATTGATATTTGATGCGTTGCTGAAAGATGCAGAGGCCATTATACAGTTTGATCCTGCGGCAGAATCCATTGAAGAAGTGCTGGTGGCTTATCCCGGCTTTTATGCAACTGCTATCTATCGTTTTTCACACCAGTTGTGGGACCAGGGCGTAAAAATCCTTCCCAGGGTGTTTGCAGAATATGCACATGGCAAAACCGGCATTGATATTCACCCCGGTGCCCGTATTGGCGAATCCTTTTTTATTGATCATGGTACCGGTATTGTGATCGGTGAAACTACAGTGATCGGGAACAATGTAAAAATATACCAGGGTGTTACACTCGGAGCATTGAGCGTTAATAAAGGCGAGGCAAAATCAAAACGCCATCCTACAATTGAAGACAATGTGGTGATCTATTCAGGTGCTACTATTTTAGGTGGTGAAACGGTGATCGGAAAAGACAGTGTGATCGGTGGTAATGTATGGCTCACCAACAGTGTGTTGCCGAGTTCAATTGTGTATCATAAAAGTGAAGTGTCTATCAGGGATAAAAACCCATTGCCGGATGTGTTGAATTTTGTGATATAAGGCCCCCTAAATCCCCGAAGGGGGACTTGAAGGCAACACTTTTAAATTAAAGCGCTTGTAGCGATTTGCAGAAGGTGAGAATGATTATTGAAAGAAAATTGTACCAAATGCGGAAGATTGGTAATGGTATTAAGTACCGCCTCCTTTTTTTGGAGAGGGGGGATGAGAGGAGAGGCCGGATAAGTGAAGAAGAAAATGTACAAGAGTGCGACGCCAATGAAGTTGAGCAGCGAACAAATGACGATAACAAAAAAATAAAATATACATCATGAAAGCAAATAGCATTTTAGCAACCATCGGGAACACGCCACATGTGCGTATCAATAAATTGTTTGGAGATCAACATGAAGTATGGATCAAACTGGAGCGTACCAACCCTGGTGCCAGCATCAAAGACCGTATTGCACTGGCCATGATAGAAGATGCTGAACAAAAAGGTTTACTGAATAAAGACAGCGTGATCATTGAGCCAACATCCGGCAACACTGGTATTGGTTTGGCATTGGTAGCTGCTGTAAAAGGATATAAAATCACCCTGGTAATGCCTGAAAGTATGAGCATTGAACGCCGCAGGCTGATGGCGATCTATGGTGCTGAATTTGTTTTAACACCAAGAGAGAAAGGCATGAAGGGCGCTATTGAAAAAGCCACCGAATTAACGGCAGCAACGCCCAATGCATGGATGCCACAGCAATTCGATAATGCTGCCAATACAGCAATACACCGCACTACCAGCGCACAGGAAATATTGAATGATTTTCCTGAAGGAATTGATTATCTGATCACGGGCGTTGGTACCGGCGGGCATATCACCGGCGTGGCTGAAGTGTTGAAAGCTAAATTTCCTAACCTGAAAGTATTTGCTGTTGAACCTGAGTTATCACCAGTGTTAAGCGGCGGTGCTCCTGGTCCGCACCCGATACAGGGTATTGGTGCCGGTTTTGTTCCTTCTATTTTGAACAGGGAAATTTTAGATGGCACCATCACGGTGAGCAAGGACGATGCTTTTGCCTATGCCCAGCGCATAGCGAAAGAAGAAGGCATACTGGCCGGGATTTCTACCGGCGCATCGCTGGCAGCTGTTGCTAAAAAACTGGCAGAAATTCCAGCAGGTTCAAGGGTACTCACTTATAACTACGATACCGGGGAAAGATATTTATCGATCGAAGGATTGTTCGTATAGATCTTTATTACCAGTCGGACCGAGTGGGTCAGGCTGGTAATTTTTTAATCATTTATTCTACCAGAAAAGTAGACTTATGCAGCAGGCAGTTAAAAAAATGGGTAAGGTAATATTGGCAGGTGCCGGATGCGGCGACCCTGAACTGATCACACTAAAAGCTGTGCGCTATTTAGAGCAGGCAGATGTGGTGCTGACAGACAGGTTGGTAAGCAAGGCCATTTTAGCTACCCATGTGAACGCAGGCGCAGAGATAATCTATGTAGGCAAGCAGTGCCGCCGTGGATTTAGTACACCGCAAAAAAGCATCAATGAACTGATCGTTCAGTTTGCCATGGAGGGTAAGCTGGTAGTGCGTTTGAAAGGTGGTGATGTATCGCTGTTTTCCAATGTGCTGGATGAGCTGGAAGCAGTGGTGGAGCACAATATACCTTATGAAATTATCCCGGGCGTTTCTGCTGCGATGGGGGCTGCGGCTTACGCTGGTATTCCGTTAACGGCAAGAGGTTATTCTACGGCTGTGCGGTTACTCACCTTTTATAAAAAGGATGTAGTAACAGATGCGTACTGGAAAGAGCTGGCACAGACAGATGATACGCTGGTCTTTTACATGTCATCTGAAACACTGGATGGCGTTGTCGAAAATTTGCTGAAGAATGATATTGCCGCGGATAAAAAACTGGCGGTGATAGAGCAGGCCACTACTCCTATGCAGCGGGTGCATGTTTGTGGGCTGGAGGAGTATGCTGACAAGTTTGCCAACCAAACATTTGCCTCACCTACATTGGTGATGATTGGCAAAGTAGTAGCGCTGCATGAAAGATTTTCGTGGTTGCCAGCGACAGGGCTTGAGGGGGAATATTTTAAGCCGGTGGAAGATGTGCAGTTTGAACAATTGATCAACGACAGTACCAGTGCCCGAACAGTAAAGAAAAAACTATTTTAATTATAACGCAACTACAATGCTGGGGGAAAACAAATTCAAAATATTACTCGACCTGGTCGCTGCTTCTACCAAAGACGAACTGATCTGGATGAATGGGTATTTGAATGGGATTGTGCAGGCCAGTGCAGCACAAAGTTCCATAGCAACTGCTACGGGAACAGGCACCGGCGTTGGCAAGATCACCATCGTATATGGTACCGAAACCGGCAATTCAAAACGACTGGCCACGGATTTTGCTGCGAAGGCGAAACTGCATAAGATCAACGCAAAAGTGGTGGGGATGGATCAATACCGTTTAACAGATCTTTCCAAAGAAGAATATTTGCTCGCAGTGGTGAGTACTCACGGTGAGGGTGAGCCGCCAATTGCTGCTAAGAAATTCTATGATCATATTCACAACAATGGTTTTAAACTGGAACAACTAAAATATTCGGTGCTGGCGTTGGGAGATACGTCTTATCCTTTGTTTTGTAAAACGGGAGAGGAAGTGGATGAGCAGCTAAACAAACTTGGCGGCCAGCGCATAGCGCCCATGCAAAAATGCGATGTGGATTATGATGATGATGCCAATAGCTGGTTCAGCAGCGTATTAGACAAGCTTGTATTGAAACAGGATGTAGCAACTTCACCGGTTGTGCCTTCCATAAACATTCCTGTTGTAAAGAAGACCGGCAAGCAATCTTATACCGGCACTGTGATCAATCATATTAACCTCAATGATCGTGGCTCCAATAAAGAAACATTTCATATAGAGATCGCTGCGGAGAACCTGGAATACCAGTGTGGCGATTCCATCGGTATTGTACCGGAGAACGATTCGCAACTGGTAACGGATATTATACAGGCAGTAAATGCGGATGGTAATAAATCGCTCGACTATAAAAAGGAAAAAGTAACGGTATATGAGCTGCTCAAAAGAAAGATCAACATCGTTTATCTGACAGAAAGGTTGGTGCAACAATACGCCGCTGCAACAGGACACGCTATTCCAACCGGCCGGGCAGACTTGCTATATTTATTGCAACATTACCCTGTGAAGAACACTGCACAATTTGAAAAGCTACTGGTTAATCTCAATGCGATCTCTCCCCGTTTGTACACCATTGCCTCATCACCATCAGCACATGAGGGCGAGGTGCATATTGTGGCAGTGAGGGATCAATATTTTTTAGATGAGAAAAAGAAATTCGGCCTTTGTTCTGATTACCTGGGGCAATTAAAAGCTGGAAAAAAGCAATCTTTTTTTGTACAGCCCAACAAGCGCTTCCGGCTGCCGGCCGAACATAAGGATATGATCATGGTTGGTCCGGGTACGGGCATTGCTGCCTTCCGTTCATTTTTGGCAGAAAGAGATGCAACCGGTGCCAGCGGCAGGAACTGGTTATTTTTTGGCGAACAAAAATTCACAACAGATTTTTTATATCAAACAGAAATACAAAACTGGTATGATACAGGCGTACTTACGAAAGTAAGCCTGGCGTTTTCAAGAGACCAGCCCGAAAAGATCTACGTACAGCACAAAATGCTGGAAGAGGCTGCAGCGCTGTATCGCTGGATAGAAGACGGGGCTTCTTTTTTTGTATGCGGTAAAAAAGATCCCATGAGTCATGATGTGCAGCAAACGCTGTTGCATATCATACAGCAACAGGGCAATAAAACAGCCGAGCAGGCTATGCATTATCTGGAAGAGATGGAGAAGGAGGGCAGGTATGAGAAGGATGTATATTAGCGGCCTCCCCCAACCCCTCCAAAGGGGGGGCTTAAGAAGAGTTCAAGAGTTTGAAGCGTTAGCTTAATTGCATAGTGTGGTAGTTTAAATATACACACAGACCCGTAGGGGCGGCACATTGGTAGCAACGGGTGCAGCCCGGTTTGATGGGATGAATAAAGGATAAATGTAAAAGTGTGCGACGCCAATGCAGCTGCACGTAGAAATATTGCCTCGTACAAAAAATAAAATTCGAATGTCAGAACAAAATAAAAAGCCGCAACCATTATCGGCCATTGAAAAAGTAAAAACGGCGAGTGATGGTTTGCGGGGCAGCATCAAAGAAAGTTTGCAGGATGAAATTACCGGTGCCATTCGTGAAGATGACCAGGCGGTGATCAAATTCCATGGCATGTACATGCAGGATGACCGCGACAGGAGGGAAGAGCGGGCTGAAAAAAAATTAGAACGTTTGTACAGTTATATGATCCGCCTTCGTTTGCCGGGAGGGGCGTTGTCTGCACAAAACTGGATCGATCTGAATGAAGTGGCGAATGAACATTCAACAGGTGTTATAAAAATTACCACGAGGCAGACGGTGCAGTTGCATGGCATTGTAAAGTCGGATATCAAACCTACCATACAGGCATTCAATGCTGCTAAATTAGATTCCATTGCAACCTGTGGCGATATCAACCGGAATGTTACCTGTGCATCGCATCCGAAGCAATCAGCCATTCATGCAGAAATATTTTCTTATGCCAATAAGATCAGTGAACTGCTGATGCCGAAAACAAAGGCTTATTATGAAATTTGGCTGGATGAAGAAAAGATCGTTGATAAAAAAGAAGAAGAAGATCCGTTGTACCAGGACAGGTACCTGCCAAGAAAATTCAAGATCGGTATTGCGATTCCACCCAATAACGACAGTGATGTTTTCACCAATGATCTTGGTTTAGTAGCCATTATCGAAAACAACCAGTTGCTTGGGTTCAATATTGCTGTTGGTGGCGGATTGTCGACCACCCATGGTAATGCAGACACCTATGCAAGGTTAGGAACGGTGATTGGTTTTGTAAGTAAAGAAAATGTTCTGGACGTGGTGTATGAAGTGGTGACCACACAAAGAGATTATGGCAACCGCAGCGACAGGAAGTTAGCGAGGTTGAAGTACACGGTAGATAACATGGGGGTTGATAATTTTAAAGCAGAGGTGGAAAAGCGCTGTGGCTTCCCGTTGCAGGCCATCAAGCCATTTGAATTCACGGATAGAGGAGATTATTACGGCTGGCACCAGGGCGAAAATAAATTATGGTATTATACTGCATACGCAGAAAACGGCCGGGTACTGGATGATGAAAAAACAGCATTGAAAACAGCGCTGCTGGAAATAGCAAAAACAGGACTCACCAGTTTTCTTTTTACTGCCAACCAGAATGTGATCATCGCTGATGTGAAGCAAGAAGACAAAGCCGCCATACAAACAATACTGGACGAATTTAAGATCGCAGCGCAAACAGAAGCCACTTCTTTGATCAGGAAAAATTCAATAGCCTGTGTGGCGTTACCAACCTGCCCGTTGGCGCTGGCCGAGGCACAGCGTTATATTCCAACACTATTGGGTAAGATTGAACCGTTGCTTTCAAAATATAGTCTTGATGATGAAAATATCATTCTTCGCATGACTGGTTGTCCGAATGGTTGTGCAAGACCTTATGCAGCGGAGATCGGTTTTGTGGGCACAGCGCCGGGTTTGTACAACCTGCACATTGGTGGCGATCACCAGGGGCAGCGGTTGAACAGGATCTACAAAGAATCATTGAATGAAGCTGCGATCCTTACCACATTAGATGGCCTGTTTGCCGTGTATAAGAACGAACGCAACAGCAAAGAACGCTTTGGTGATTTTGTGATGCGGCGGCAGTTGGTGTGATCGTGAATGGCGAATGTTCAATCGTAAATGAGCAATATCTGGGATTGAACTTTCCGTTGGTTAATTTTTTGATTACCCGAATTGAATCGAATTATACGGATGAAGCATATTGAATTCGAATTAAAAAATGGAACGACAGCTTTTAATAGAAGTCCTGGCATTCGGAAACCCCGGTCAAGATTGAGCATTGACGATGACATTATGTATACATCGCAAACCAGCGTTCTTTATTCGGCCTTGACACTTTCTTTGTACTATTTGAACCATTAGTTTCTAGTCACGATTGACGATTCACTATTCACGATTCTGCACCCCCTTAGGCTATTGCCACTACGTTTTTGTACAGCCTTAACCATCATTTCCCATTCACTATTGACTACTCACCATTCACCGCCCCAACTGAGAACAGTCAATTTTCAAAATGACTTGCGTCAGCCGGCCAGAATTTTATCCGGCTTAGTTTTGTATCCATGACTATTCCTTCTTTGTTGCTCAATAAGTACAATGTACCGGTTCCGCGGTACACCAGTTATCCTACTGTTCCATTCTGGGAAGACGGGATTGATTCATCTCAATGGAAGACGGTGTTCAGCGAGCAGTTTGCTTTGTCCAATAGCAAAGACGGAGTAAGCCTGTACCTGCACCTGCCTTTTTGTGAGTCGCTTTGTACCTATTGCGGTTGCAATAAAAAGATCACTACCAATCATGGGGTAGAAAATGAATACATGGCAGCGCTGGCAAAAGAGTGGGACCTGTACCTGGAGTTAATGGAAGAAGCGCCCATCATCCGGGAGCTGCATTTGGGCGGAGGAACACCTACTTTTTTCACGCCGGAAAACCTGGAGAAATTACTTGAGCTCATTTTTTCCAAAGCCAGGATCCATCCACAGCACGAATTCAGCATCGAAGGTCATCCAAACAATACCACGAGAGAACATTTGCAAACATTGTACACACTTGGCTTCAGAAGGGTGAGCTATGGTGTGCAGGACAATGATCCTGAAGTACAGCGCATCATCAACCGTGTACAACCCATCGAAAATGTACAGCGGGCCACTGATATTGCCAGGGAGATCGGTTATCATTCAGTGAATTTTGATCTCATTTACGGCCTGCCGTTGCAGACAGAAGAAAGTCTTACCCGGACTATTTTGCAGTGCATTGATATGAAGCCTGACCGCATTGCCTTTTACAGCTATGCACATGTGCCATGGACCAGCCGGGGCCAAAGACTGTTTGACGAGAATGACCTGCCGTCTACTGATGTAAAGATGAAACTGTACCAGCTCGGTAAAGAACTGTTTGCAGCACATGGATACATTGATGCCGGTATGGATCACTTTGTATTGCCTACCGATGATATGTACACAGCTAAACAGGAAGGCCGTTTGCACCGCAATTTTATGGGCTATACTACGCAGCAAACGCAATTGCTGATCGGTTTGGGTGTTTCCAGTATCAGCGATGCCGGTGTGGCATATGCGCAAAATGAAAAGACCATCCACGATTATTATGCTTCTTTACAGCGCAATGAGATACCCGTAATGCGTGGTTTCTTTTTGAGTGATGAAGATGTGTCATTCAAGAAATATATACTTGATATCAGTTGCAGGGGCAAAGCAAAATTTAAAAAAGAAGACCTGCCTTTATTGAATGAATTCAGTTTCCCGGAACTGCAGCGATTGAGAGAAGATAAACTGATCACCTGGAACTATGAAGGTGTCGAAATTACCCAACTGGGCGCCCATTTTATCCGTAATATCTGCAGGGCATTTGATCTTCACCTGTTGCGCAACCAGCGGGAATCATCCAATCCAAGATTTAGCAAGGCGATATAAATTGTATTGATTTTTATAAAGAGATAATCCTCAAAGCTAAAAGTATAAGATCTGTGGATGGGAAACCTTTCGCAGATTTTTATTTTGTATGCTTTTGTTCGCTCCTGCTGCGAACGATCTTGTAGATCTTGATTGCACTCATCAGCGCTGCGCTGAATAACAATAAACCGATCACTCCCCACACCCAGCTCATACTTTCTTTTACCGTTGCCAGCATAATGATCGCTATCAATAAAATGGTGGCCACCTCGTTCCATATGCGGAGTTGATTGGAACTAAAACGAAAGATGCCCTTCAACTGGTCGCTGTAAATTCGTTGCAAGGTAAAGTGATAGGCATAGAGGGCACAAACGAATCCCAGCTTGATGACTATCCAGTGTTGCAGCACCGGGGCAAAATAAGGCGTTATGGAAGCGATCCAGCCGCCGAATATGATGGTTAATATAGCTGATGGCCAGGTAATGCCGAGCCACAGCCTTTTGATCATGATGGCAAATTGTTTCTGCAGGATCTCTTTTTCCAGGCCCTCCTTTTCATTTGCTTCGGTATTGTATATGAATAGCCGTACAATATAAAACATACCGGCAAACCAGGTAACGATGAAGATGATGTGGAGTGCTTTTACATAAAAGTAGGCCATTGCTGTGTCTGATTTATGATGTCTGATGTATGATTTTTCTGCACTGGCTGAAACGAATTCAAATTAAAAACTTAACATTCAAAATTGATCATTCACCATTGACGATTCAGGATTCACTTTTTATTACACTAATTAGAACGAATTACACGAATTAAGTATACTGAAATCAGGGTATATCCGAATTCAAAATTCAAAACTCAAAATTCAGCATTCTCTATTCACTATTCACTATTCACTATTCACTTTTTTATTACACTAATTAGAACGAATTACACGAACCAGAGCTACTGGAATCAGTGGTATATCTTAAATTCAAAATTCAAAATTCAAAACTCAAAATTCAAAATAGCCGATTCACCATTGACGATTGACAATTCACGATTCACGATTCACGATTCACCAACTCATTCCAAAATCATCTCCCTGTTTCCTTCTCTCACCTGTTTCATCCACTTGCCCAATACGTTTACCCAAAGCGGGTGCACATTCAAGCAGGGGATCATTTTATACGTTTCGCCACCGGCGCCAATAAAGGTTTCTTTGCCACGCTCTTCCAGTTCTTCCAGTGTTTCCAGGCAATCGCTTACAAATGCAGGCGATAAAATGAGTAGTTTTTTGATCCCTTCTTTGGGCAGTTGCTCCAGGCGGATATCGGTAAATGGTTCCAGCCAGCCCTTGCCCAATCTTGATTGAAAAGAAATACTGTGTTTTTCTTTCGGAATATTCAACTGTTCAACAATCAACCTGGTTGTTGTAAAACATTGATGGCGGTAACAAACCTTGTGTGCTACGGATGGCACATTGCAGCAGTCCTGCACTTTCATGCAATGACAACCGGTAGGGTCCACCTTTGTTAAATGCCTTGCAGGGATGCCATGATAGCTGAATAGGATATGATCATATTCTTGCTGCAAAAAAGGCTTTATATTCTCTGCCATAGCATTGATGTAATCGGGTTCATCAAAAAAAGGTTTGATGAAGGAGAGTTTGAAAGGGTATTTATTTTTTGTATGAATTTCCCTGGCAAAATCAATGGCTGTTTCGTAAGAAGCCATTGCATAATGCGGATACAGCGGCACCGCTACCACTTCTTCCAAATCGGGATGTTGCTGTAATAAACTGTCAAATGCAGCAGCAGGAGTAGGATTGCCGTAGCGCATTGCAATCTCAATGGGTTCGTCTACCTGTGGCCGTAAGGCTGCCTGTAAATGTTTGGTCAGTACAATAAGTGGTGAGCCTTCTTTGGTCCAGATGGTGCTGTAGGCATGTGCAGATTTCGGTGCCCTGAACGGTACAATGATACCCTGCACCAGCAAGGCCCTTAGTATATATGGAATGTCGATCACCTTGCCATCCATTAAAAATTCATTCAGGTAACGCCGCACGTCTTTTACCGAAGTAGAATCAGGTGAACCCAGGTTCATTAATACAATGCCTCTCTTTGCCATAATTAAAGTGTGTTTGCAAAAATAACCTTTACAAGGTGTAAATGTTCACCGCATTGTCAAATTTAAGCGGCCGGTACAGGGGCTGTCAGCTTCAACGCTTTTATCAGCAGCGGTTCAGGCTTTCACTGCTACTCCGGCACAGGGCCTGGCTTCCGCCCTCACCTGGGTATCCGTTCAATCCTGCAGCCCGTGACTGTTGTATCAATTTTCGGCAACAGTTTTCTTTGCCATTCATTTCTCGTTAACTTTAGCACTCAACTTAACTGCATGAGAAAAGCTGCCTTAGTTTACCTGTTGGTATTTGCTGTAACTGCTGTAAAGTCGCAGGTTTCCGTTAAAGGCCTCGATTCAGCGCTTACCGCCCTCTACCAAACCAACCGCTTTAACGGAACCGTGTTATATGCAGAAAAAGGCAAGCCGGTCTATAAAAAAGCATTCGGTGTTACAGATTTCCGCAGCAATCAGCCTTTGCAAACCAATTCAGCATTCAACCTGGCTTCTGTTACCAAACAGTTTATTTGTATGGGCATCATGATACTAAAGGAAAAAGGGTTGTTGCAGTACGATGATGATTGTAAAAAGTACATTCCCGAACTTCCCTACGATGGCATCAGCATCCGCAACCTCATGACGCATACTTCGGGTATTCCCGAATATTTTGATGTGTTCCAGCGATATAAAAGTCCCCTTGATACATTGGATAACGAAAAGCTCATTCAATTGTACGCAGTTCACAAACCGTCACTTGATTTTGCTACCGGTGCCAAATGGAATTACTGCAATACCAATTACACATTGTTGGTAAGTATTATTGAACGCATCAGTAAGCAACCGCTGAATGTTTTTTTTAAAGAACATATTAGTGAGCCGCTCGGGCTAAAAGATACTTATGTATATCATTTAGGGTTGCCAATAGTGCCGGCAAATCATGTATATGGTTTTGAAGAAACAGGCGAAAAAAGAAAACTCAATGATCTCACTCCATTTGACGGCATTACCGGTGATGGCAATATTTATTCATCGGTAGAAGACCTGTACAAATGGGAGCAAAGCCTGTATACTGAAAAGCTGGTAAAGAAAGAAACGCTGCAGGAAGCTTTTAAATCCGTGCAGTTAAAAGATGGAACCACGTATCCTTATGGTTTTGGCTGGTTCATTGACAAAGACAAGGTACAGTATTACTGGCATACGGGCGGCTGGGTAGGTTTTATCAACCTTATCTGCCGGGATACAAAAAGTAACCGCTGCATCATTGTATTGAGCAGTGGTAGTAACGGGCTGGCTAACAGAGTAGTGAGAGATTTTTTTGAAGGCAAACCAACGGTAGTTCCTGCTACAGTGCTCATCAACAATGTGCAACTGGTAGATGGAACGGGTACTCCTTCAAAACCTGCTGCAGTACGGATCCAGGGCAAACGCATTATTGCAGTGGGTAACCTGCAGCCTTTGAAAGATGAAGTAGTAATTGATGGAAGGGGAAAGATTTTGGCACCTGGTTTTATTGATACCCACAGTCATTTGCTGGGTTCACTGGAAAAAAATCCTGCTGCAGTGGCGGCATTGAACCAGGGTGTTACAACCATTGTATCCGGGCAGGATGGAGAGAGCGATCCGGTCGACAGCATCAAAGCGCAATTAAAAAAAATACCCGTTACCATCAATGTTGCTACTTATACCGGGCATGCCAGCATCCGTGAAAAAATAATGGGCGCTGATCATTTAGCAAGACCAGCCAGCAGTGAAGAATTGCAAAAAATAAAAGCCCTGCTCAAAGACGATCTGCAAAAAGGTTCGCTCGGGCTTTCAACCGGGCTGGAATATGAAGCAGGATTTTACAGCGACCGAAATGAAGTGATCGAACTGGCAAAAGTGGCTGCTGCAGAAAAAGCCCGTTACATCAGTCATATCAGGAGTGAAGATGTAAGTATGATGGAAGCGCTCGATGAGATCATCAGCATTGGCCGTGAGGCAAAACTACCGGTGCAGGTGTCGCATATCAAAATTGCATTGAAAGATGATTGGGGCACTGCAGCAAAACTAGTCGCTCTCTTTCAAAATGCCCGGGCAGAAGGCATTGATATCACAGCCGATTGTTACCCCTACGATTTTTGGAACAGTACCGTAAGAGTGTTGTTTCCCAAAAAAGATTTTACCAGTTTACAGGGAGCCACTTATGCAACGGAACACCTGTTTGATCCCGCCGGATCTGTGATGGTGAGGTTTGCACCCGATACCAGTTATGCAGGAAAAACAGTTGCAGCCATTGCCGCCATTCGCAAAGAAAGCGCTGCACAAACATTGCTGTACCTGGTAGCCGCCGCTGCCGAATATGAGAAACAACATCCTGCTGCAGGCGGTATAGAAGCCATCATGGGCAAATCAATGTCGGAAGATGACCTGGTTGATTTTTTAGCATGGCCGCATACCAATATCTGCTCAGATGGTGCCAATGGCGGCCATCCCAGGGGATATGGAAGTTTTACACGTGTGCTTAACCGTTATGTAAAAGAGAAAAAGATAATGAGCTGGGAGCAGGCTATCCATAAAATGACCGCACTGGCAGCGGAGCATACCGGTATCAGCAATCGTGGATTGATTGCTCCCGGTTATTTTGCCGATCTTGTACTCATCGATCCGGAAACGGTGAAAGACAATGCCGGTATCAAGGATCCAAAAGCATTGTCAGACGGCATTCTCAAAGTATGGGTAAATGGCGTGCTGGTGTACAAGGATAAAACAGTGCAGCAAAATTTCCCGGGAGAGTTTGTGGGCAGGTGATTTAATCGGATTTGTAATCCAATAAAATAGCAACGATAATTTAATGAAACCAAGAGCGATCATTTTAACAGACGGAATACTGGCCGAATCGGATGCCAAAACAGCGCATGGATTGATCAGGGGAACAGAACGCTATGAGATTGTTGCGGTGATAGACAGTCTGCATGCGGGCAGGGATGCAGGTGAAGTGCTGGATGGCCAACACCGCAATACCCCGGTACTGGCAACAGTGAATGAGGCCATTACTTCATTTAAAGATATTCAATACTGCATCATCGGTATTGCAACAGTGGGTGGAATTTTACCAGCTCATTTTATGCCGATACTGGAATCGTGTATCCGTCACCGTATCTCACTGGTAAATGGCTTGCATGAATATCTTGGTAGCAAACCTGCACTGGTGGAACTGGCAAAAGAATTCGGTGTAGCATTGATTGACGTTCGAAAACCCAAAGAAAGAAAAGACCTTCATTTCTGGAACGCTGAAATATTTACGGTAACAGCACCCATCATCGCCGTGATCGGTACCGATTGTGCTTTGGGTAAAAGAACTACCTGCCGCATGGTAAAGGAAGCCTGTGCTGCTAAAGGATTGAATGCACAGATGATCTACACCGGGCAAACAGGCTGGTTGCAGGGTGGTAAATACGGTTTCATTTTTGATTCCACTTTAAATGATTTTATATCTGGTGAACTGGAGCATGCGGTTGTATCCTGCTGGAAGGAAACCAATGCAGACATTATTTTGATCGAAGGCCAGGCTGCCTTGCGAAACCCGAGCGGCCCATGCGGATCTGAATTGCTGGTATCTGGCAATGCCAAACAGGTGATACTCGTGCATGCGCCTAAAAGAACCTACTACGATCATTTACCCGAATGGGGCGCCATCCATTCCATCGCTTCTGAAATAGCACTGATAAAAATGTATGGTTCAGAAGTGATTGCAGTGGCATTGAACACAGAACATTGTACAGCGGAAGAAGCTGTCGGTTTCCAGCAACAATACGAAGCTGAGTTGCAGCTACCTGTTCTGTTGCCATTGCAGCAGGGCGTAGAAAAAATTATTCCTTTGATCCAGGCACTGATAAAAACAACGCATGAAAATTAGATCTGTCAGGTCATGGCTGCAGCACCTGCCATTGACAAAACCTTATACCATTGCTTACAATGTAATTGAAGATACAGAGATCATTTTTTTGGAGATCGAACTGGAGAACGGCCTGGTAGGTATCGGTGCTTCCAATCCATCACCGGAGGTAGTGGGAGAAACGCCGGCAGATACAGCCGCCAACCTCCAGCAGAATTTTGTTCAGCAATTCTTGGGCAGGGATATCCGGCATTTCAATCAACTGATAGATGAAGCGCTTATTCAATTCCCAGATTTACCCGGCACCATTGCGGCCATCGATCTGGCCCTGCATGATGCTTTTTGTCAATTTATTGGAATACCGGTGGTGGATCTTTATGGAAGAAAGATGAACGGGTTGCCCACATCTATCACCATCGGCATTAAAGAGACAGCGGAAATGATCGAAGAAGCAACAAGCTATCTCCTGGAAGGCTTTCGCATCATCAAAATAAAAACCGGCTTAAATGTGGAGGAAGATATTGAACGGGTGAGCAAACTGCATGAGAGCTTTGCCGGTAAACTGAAGATAAGGGTCGATGCCAATACCGGTTACAGTATAGAAGACCTGAAAAGATTTTTGCATGAAACCCGGCAACTATCCATTGAACTGATCGAACAGCCGTTGGCGGTAGGTAAGGAGCATGAATTGATGAGTTTGCCAGCAGCGCAGCGAACATTGCTGGCAGCAGATGAATCACTGCTGGGAGCAACTTCTGCATTGCAGTTGTCGCAATCGCCATCTCCCTTTGGCATTTTTAATATTAAACTCATGAAATGCGGCGGCATCCGTGCAGCCAGGGAAATTGCCTGTATTGCAGCTAATGCAGGTATCGATCTTTTTTGGGGATGCAATGACGAAAGCATGGCAAGTATTGCAGGGGCGCTTCATACCGCATACAGTTGCAGCAACACCAAATACCTGGATCTTGACGGCAGTTTCGACCTGGCCGGCGACCTTGTAAAAAAAGGATTTATGGTGAAAGAAGGTTATATGTATTGCAGCGATTTGCCGGGTTTTGGTCTGCAAAAAAACAATGATGTTTTTTTGTAACTGTCATTGTAAAATTATTTTTCATTCATTGAGTTTATTAAAGCTTCCTTTTTATCAAATCAATGCTGCACAAAGTTGCTGTTTAGCGCAATTTCACTTCGCTGAAACCCTTTGCCAATAGCCCTTTTCGTTTTCTGAATAACTGCCAAATGACCTTTATCATTTTTTGTTGTGACAAGCCTCATTCTGCAAAATGACATATTGATGACACAGAAATTAGTTTTAAAAAATTCACGGATTTATTTTTGCGTAGTTAATGTTCAGACAACAATCAATGGCCAACAACAAACAGGATATCAATAATTTTTTCATTGCAGGCATCAACTATAAAAAAACAGATGCGTTGTTAAGAGGCCAGTATGCCATTAATAACGATCAGTATGCAGATCTGCTGGCCAACGCTCCCAAAGATGGTTTAAACGAATTGTTCGTGCTTTCTACCTGTAACCGTACCGAGATCTATGGTTTTGCTGCAGATGCTGAAACATTGATCCATTCACTTTGTGCACAAACACAGGGCAGTCTTGAAACATTTAAAGAAATTGCTTACGTAAAAAAAGGCATATCGGCCATTGAGCACCTTTTTGATGTGGGCGCTGGTTTAGATTCACAGATATTGGGTGATTATGAAATTGTGGGACAGTTAAAACAGGCCATCAAATTTTCCAAAGAAAAAGGTTTTGTAGGGGCTTACATGGAGCGACTGATCAACGGGGTGCTGCAAACTTCCAAACAAATAAGAACGAATACTGAGTTGAGTGGTGGAACAGTGTCCGTATCTTTTGCTGCCATTCAGTACATCAAAGAAACCATCCCAAACGTCAGCAGTAAAAAAATATTGCTGATCGGTACCGGTAAGATCGGTCGCAATACCTGCAAAAACCTGGTTGATTATCTTGACACAAAAAATATTACGCTGGTTAACCGCACCCAAAGCAAGGCGGCTGAGCTGGCAGCAGAACTGGGCTTGATGTATGCACCGGTAGAAGCGCTGGATCAACAGGTACAACTGGCAGATATTATTTTGGTGGCTACCAACTCTGCTGAACCCATTATCATCAAAGATCATCTTGAGAACAGCAGTACAAAACTCATCATCGATCTTTCCATTCCTTATAATGTTGAAGAAGCGGCACAGCAGTTATCTCATATCACGTTGGTGAATGTAGATGAACTGTCTAAAATAAAAGATGCAACGCTCGAAAAAAGAAAGGCCGAGATACCGAAAGTAAAAAGCATTATTGCCAGCCATATTGAAGAGTTTGTTGAATGGCACGAAATGCGCCAGCACGTGCCGGTTTTAAAAGAAGTAAAAAGTAAATTACAGGCCATGAACAATTGTGAAATGTACATCGCCTGTATCTCCCGCCAGGTTCACCATCCAAAAGAAGCCAGTGCCGGCGAAAAGATCCAGAAAGTTTTAAACGGGATGGCTGTAAAAATGCGTACCCAGCACCAGCCCGGTTGTTATTATCTTGAGGCCATTAACGAATTTATTGCTACAGGCACAAATTAAACCTGCATGAATAAAGTGATACGTATTGGTACCAGGGAAAGCCAGTTGGCTGTATGGCAGGCTACACTTGTGCAAAGCCTGCTGGAACAATATAATTTTCCATCAGAGCTTGTTTACATCAAAAGTGAAGGCGATATCGACCTGCAAACCCCCTTGTACGAAATGGGAGTGCAGGGCATTTTTACCAAAAGCCTCGATCTTGCACTGCTCACCAATAAAATAGACATCGCCGTACATTCCATGAAAGATGTACCCACGCAATTGGCCAAAGGAATTGTGCAGGCAGCAGTATTGAAGAGGGCATCGTATAAAGATTTGTTTGTGTATAAAGATGCAGACGCCGTGAATGGTCAATGGTCAATGGTCAATGAAGATCCTGCCCAATTTGAGGCACTATTCACTATTCACGATTCACCATTCACGATAGCTACCAGCAGCATCCGCCGCAAGGCACAATGGTTAAACCGTTTCCCCAATCATTCGCTCGAAAATTTGCGTGGCAATGTGAATACCCGTTTAAGAAAAGTGGCAGAGAGCAACTGGCACGGCGCAATTTTTGCCGCTGCAGGGCTGGAAAGGATTGGTCTTCGTCCGAAGAACAGCATTGAACTCGACTGGATGTTGCCGGCTCCTGCACAGGGCGCCATCATGGTGGTATGCAGGGAAGAAGATGAGGAATGCCTGGATGCCTGCGAAAATTTTAATGACAGCAACACGGCTTTGTGTACCAAGATAGAAAGAGATTTTTTAAGAACCTTACTTGGCGGCTGTTCAACGCCTATCAGCGCCCTGGCATGCATCGAAAATGATGAAGTGATCTTTAAAGGAAACTTATTGTCGGTAGATGGAAAAGAAAAACTGGAGATAGAAAGAAAAGACAATCCCTTTACGGGCTATGATCTGGGCGTAAGGGCAGCACAATATATTTTGCAGCATGGTGGTCAAAAAATTGTTGACGGAATTAACAATGCAAAATAAGATCCCCATATTATGCACCCGGCCATTGCCTTCAATGCTGCTGGAAGAAGCCGCTGATGCAGGTATCAGCATCGACCAATTATCATTTATAGAAACGGAAAGCATTTTATCTGTAGAAGTGCAGCAGGAAATAGAGCTGGCCGCTACAGAAATTGCCATTGTTGTTTTTACCAGTATGAATGCCGTGGAAGCGGTCACAACTTTTTTAGATGGTCATCAACCGGAATGGTCCATCTATTCCATTGGAACAGCCACCGGGCGCCTGGTAAAGGAGTATTTTGGAGAAGAGCGAATGGCAGGCACTGCCAATGATGCGGCATCGCTGGCAGTGTTAATAGCCGAAGATCGTTTTACCGATGAGGTCATTTTCTTTTGTGGCGACCAGCGCCGGGACGAGTTGCCGGATATCCTTCGTAGTAATGATATTGAAGTGCAGGAGATTGTGGTGTATCAGACCATTGAAACAGCACACAGGATAGAAAAGGAATATTTCGCCATCTTGTTTTTTAGTCCGAGTGCAGTGAGAAGTTTTTTCAGTACAAACAAGGTTCCGGATAAAACAATTCTCTTTGCGATTGGTAATACAACAGCGACCGAGATCAGGAAATTCACCGGTAACAAAATTATTACCAGTGATGCACCCGGAAAGGAAAATTTAGTGGCGAAGATGATTGAATATTTTTCGTGAATCGTGAATAGGGAATCGTGAATGGGGACTAAATGGTATATAGATCTTTTAATTGTGTAAGCTGAAAACAGGTGAAATTTTTTTGGTAGATTTATAGTAATTTTTTAACCTAAAACTACCAACATGTTTTTATCACTAGATCATCAAAAACTTGATGTGTTTTCATGTTCAAAGCAGTTAGTACTGGAGTGCTATAAGCTTACCAGGGTACTTCCAGCTGATGAAAAATTTGGAATGACTTCTCAAATACGCCGTGCTGCTTTATCGGTACATTTAAATATCGCAGAAGGAGCGTCAAGAAGGTCGGAACTTGAACGAAGAAGATATTATGAAATATCACGGGGATCAATTATCGAAATAGATGCGGCCCTCGATATGGCAAGCGAGTTAAATTATTTAAACAATTACGATACAAATAAACTGGGTGAGGCAATCTTAAGGTGCTTTAAAATGTTAAGTAAACTTATTGCATCAAAAGCCACCATTCACGATTGACAATTCACGATTGACAATTCACCATTCACAACCATGACACAACTCAAGAACGACTTACTACTAAGAGCCTTACGTCACGAACCTGTAGAACGTCCTCCTGTATGGATGATGCGCCAGGCAGGAAGGTATTTGCCCGATTACATTAAGCTGAGAGAGAAATATGATTTCTTTACTCGCTGTCAAACTCCTGAACTGGCAACGCAGATAACATTGCAGCCGGTTGACCAGGTAGGGGTTGATGCTGCCATCATTTTCAGCGATATTTTAGTGATACCACAGGCCATGGGAGTGGAAGTGTTGATGGAAGAAGGCAAAGGACCGTCATTGCCAAAAACAATGAAAACACAGGCTGATATCGATGCATTGATCACGACCGGTGCAGAGGAAAGTTTGAAGTATGTGTACGATGCATTGGCGATGACAAAGAGAGAATTGAATGGCCGTGTTCCTTTGATCGGCTTTGCCGGCGCACCATGGACCATCCTTTGTTATATGGTAGAAGGTAAGGGAAGTAAAACCTGGGACAAGGCCAAACAATTTGCGTATACACAACCGGCTTTGGCGCACCAGTTATTACAGAAGATCACCGACATCACCATCAGTTATTTAAAGAACCAGGCGAAGGCCGGTGTTGATACGGTACAGGTATTTGATAGCTGGGCAGGATCATTGAGTCCTGCTGATTTTAGAATGTATGCACAGCCTTATTTATTCCAGATAGCCGATGCATTGAAAGATGATGTGCCGGTGATATTGTTTCCCAAAGGAAGCTGGTATGCATTGAAAGAGATCAGTGAAAGCAGCGCCAGCGGCGTGGGCATCGACTGGTGTATCACACCTCAGTTTGCAAGAGAGTTAACACAAAATAAGATCACCATACAGGGTAACTTTGATCCTGCAAAATTACTGGCCCCGATTCCTGAAATAAAAAAAGCAGTAAAGGAAATGATCGATGCATTTGGTGTACAAAATTACATTGCCAATTTAGGTCATGGCATTACACCCAATGTTCCGGTTGATCATGCAAGGGCTTTTGTAGATGCGGTGAAAGAATACAGACCGTGAGTAGTGAATCGTGAATGGTGAACAGCGCTTTTAATAGCAGGTTCCCATTGACGATTGACCATTCACCATTCACAAGAAAATGGAAATAAAACAACATTGGATCTCCATCATCCACCAACTGCAGGATGATATCTGCGCTGCTTTGGAAGAGGCGGATGGGAAAGCTGTGTTCATAGAAGACCAGTGGGAACGGCCCGAAGGTGGTGGAGGAAAAACAAGGGTGATCGCCAATGGAAATGTGTTTGAAAAGGGCGGTGTAAATACATCCATCGTTTTTGGAGAGGTAACAGAAGCAATGAGAAGCCAGCTTAAAAATTCTCCTTTAGGTGATAGGGGAGTTAAATGGTTTGCCTGTGGATTGAGCCTGGTGATACATCCGTTAAATCCTTTTGTTCCAACCGTGCATTGCAATTACCGCATGTTTGAATTGTATGATGAAAAAGACGAAGTGATCGACCGTTGGTTTGGCGGTGGTACGGATCTAACACCCTATTATTTGTTTGAAGAAGATGCCAAACATTTTCACCAGGTTTATAAAAATGCCTGTGATGGATTTGATCTTTCTTTCTATCCTGTATTTAAAAAAACATGCGATAATTATTTTGTCAACTGGCACCGCAATGAAGAGCGCAGGGGAATCGGTGGCATCTTTTATGATTACCAGCGGCCAACCGGAAAACAGGATGCTGATTTCTGGATGAACCTGGGTAAAAAGGGTGGTTATGCATTTATGGATGCTTACATCAGCATTGTTGAAAAGAGGAAGCAGACGCCATACACCGAAGCCAATAAACATTGGCAGGAGATAAGAAGAGGCAGGTATGTAGAATTTAACCTGGTGCATGACCGGGGTACTTTGTTCGGCTTAAAAACAAACGGCCGCATTGAAAGCATTTTAATGAGCCTGCCGCCAACGGTGCGTTTTGAATACAATTACCAGCCAGCTTTTGGCACAGCAGAATACAAATTGCAGGAAGCCTGTTTGCATCCCAGGGATTGGCTGAATGAGGTAACGGACGAAGAAAGAAATGAATGGGCGAACCGTTCAAATACCTGTTGAATGGCTGATGGCTGATGTTGGATGTTTGATTTCTTTAGGTAGTAAAGCTATACTGATGGATAGAAAAGAATTACAACAACGGAGGAAGAAATTTCATGTTGATGTCATCAGGCTTTGTGAAGATTTCCCCAGGAATGCAGCAGGATTTGAAATGGCGAAGCAGTTGATCAGTTCTGCAGGTTCTGTTGGTGCAAATTACCGGGCATCTGTAAGGGCCAAGTCTTCTGCAGACTTTGTCTATAAAATTGAGTTGGTCTTAGAAGAAGCAGATGAAAGCCATTATTGGCTGGAAGTAGTAAAAGAAGCTGGCTTACAAAGTGGATCGGAGCTGGACAGACTGGTCAAAGAGGCCAATGAATTAACAGCAATTTTTGCAGCGACTGATAAAACAAGCAAAGCCAAATAGAACCAGTCAAAAAATAAATAATCGTTTGATAGCAAAGGAAATCAGACATCATACATCCTAAATCAGACATCTATCATGTATTTACAAAGAAGAAATAGAATTCTCCGCCAATCACCTGCCATTCGTGCAATGGTGGCGGAATCAATATTAACGCCGAATGATTTCATCGTTCCGTTATTTATTGACGAAGGCGAAAATATCAAAACAGAAATCGCTTCCATGCCGGGTTATTATCGCAATAGTTTGGATGTTACAGTAAAGGAAGTAAAAGAAATGTGGGCAATGGGATTGAAAAGCATTTTGATCTTTGTAAAATCAAAAGACGAATTAAAAGACAATACAGGCAAAGAAGCCTGGAACAAAGATGGGCTCATGCAACGCAGCATCAAAGCCATTAAAGATGCCGTGCCGGAAATGTATATCATGACGGATGTGGCACTGGATCCTTACTCTTCCTATGGTCATGATGGCATTGTAAAGGATGGAGAAATTGTAAATGATGAAACGGTAGAAGCATTGGTGAAGATGAGTATCAGCCATGCAGAAGCAGGTGCTGATATGGTAGCGCCCAGCGATATGATGGATGGCCGCATAGGTGCCATCCGCAAAGGGCTGGAAGAAAGCGGGTTTACAAAAACGGGCATCATGGCGTACAGTGCCAAGTATGCATCCTGCTTTTATGGACCCTTTCGTGATGCGCTGGATAGTGCGCCGGGCTTTGGCGATAAGAAGACTTACCAGATGGATTACTGCAACCGCATCGAAGCAGTAAAGGAAGCATTGATGGATGTAGAAGAAGGCGCTGACATTGTAATGGTAAAACCAGGACTGCCCTATCTTGATATTTTAAGAGAAGTAAAGAATGCAGTGAATGTACCGGTAAGCGTGTACAATATCAGTGGCGAATATGCGATGATAAAAGCGGCAGCAGAAAAAGGCTGGATCAACGAAGACAAAGCGATACTCGAAACCTTAACGGCTTTCAAAAGAGCGGGGGCAGACCTGATCGCAACCTATTTTGCGAAGGATGCGGTGAAGCTGTTGTCGTGAATCGTCGATAGTAAATGGCCTTTCACAACGCTGGCGGCATTTAGCTTAGCCGGTAAATACCGTCCTTACTATTGTTTGTTATAAGTGTTTAAGACATCAACAAATAATTAATTCCTGGATAGAATCAGGATATTAATATAAATATTTGAATGGTTTACGTAAAGGTATCCCATTCACAAGTCACCATTCACAATTCACAACGATGTACAATAAGAGCGAACAACTTTTCGAAAGGGCCCAACAGTCAATTCCCGGTGGGGTAAACTCTCCCGTTAGGGCGTTTAAAAGTGTGGGCGGTACGCCGGTGTTCATGAAAAAAGCAAAAGGCGCTTACCTCTATGATGTTGATGGAAACAGGTACATTGATTATATCGCTTCCTGGGGACCAATGATACTGGGCCATGCACATGAGCCGTTGGTAAAAGCCATCCAGGAAAAAGCACTTGATTCTACGTCCTTTGGTGCACCCACCGAACTGGAAATTGAAATGGCGGAACTCATCATCAGCATGGTGCCCAATGTTGATATGATAAGGATGGTAAGCAGCGGAACAGAAGCCTGCATGAGTGCCATTCGGTTGGCAAGAGGATATACGGGGAAAAATAAGATCATAAAATTCGAAGGCCATTACCATGGTCATGCCGATTCATTTTTAGTGAAGGCGGGCAGCGGTGTGGCAACCTTCAATATTCAAACAGTACCCGGCGTAACTGCCGGTGTTGCCAATGATACTTTGACAGCAGCTTTCAACGACCTCGAGGCCGTTAAAAAATTAGTAGCCGATCACAAAGGCGAAATTGCAGCGATCATTACAGAACCCGTTGCCGGCAACATGGGCTGCATCTTACCACAACCCGGTTTTTTAGAAGGCCTGCGTACCATTTGTGATGAAGAAAACATCGTATTCATTTTTGATGAAGTCATGACAGGTTTCCGGTTAGCTGCCGGCGGGGCACAGGCCACCTTGAACATTAAAGCCGACCTGGTTACTTATGGAAAAGTGATCGGTGGTGGTATGCCGGTAGGCGCTTTTGGCGGAAAGAAAGAGATCATGCAGCACATTGCACCACTGGGCAATGTTTACCAGGCAGGTACACTTAGTGGCAACCCGATCGCCATGATCGCAGGTTATACGCTACTCAAAGAATTAAAAGACACCCCTTCCATTTACCAGGAGCTGGCTGATAAAACGGAATACCTGCACAAGGGCCTGCACGAAGTGCTTACTAAATGGGGACAACCATTTGTGATCAACCGCTTTGGGTCAATGATCAGCCTGCATTTCAGCGATCATGCCGTTACAGATTTTGCTTCGGCTGCCTCGGCCAATAATGAATTGTTCAAAAAGTACTTTCATGCCATGCTTAAAAGAGGCATCTATCTGCCGCCTTCTGCATTTGAAAGCTGGTTCCTCAACAATGCCCTTACCTACAGCGATCTTGATGAGACCATTTTGAAAACAAAAGAGAGTTTATCTGAGATAGCCTGATTGAGCTGATTACAGCGAAGAATAAAAATATTTTCCATTAGTCTACTGTTTTAGTAGGAATTGCCCTATTTTTGTTTTTCAATACCAACGGCCAGCCCGGCTTTTTTGATATGACAAACAATTCAGAAAAAGTGATCAACGAAAATGAGCATGCTCCTCCTGCAACAGGAAGCAATGATCTTTTTCCTGTTTTCCTCAAACTGGAACAGTTGTCAGTATTAATTGTGGGCGGGAGCTATGTTGGAATGGAAAAATTAAAAGCAGTATTACAAAATTCTCCCGGTACTGCTGTTCGTTTGGTAGCTTCACAGATCAGCGATGAGATTCGCAGTTTTTCAAAAAATTTTACAGTAGACCTGGTAGAGCGGCCTTATCAATCTTCTGATATCGATGGGGCTGATATTGTTATTGCTGCACTCAATGACAGGGAGGTGAGCCTGCGGGTAAGTATCGATGCAAAGCAAAAAGGGAAATTGGTAAATGTAGCGGACAAGCCGGAGTTATGTGATTTTTATTTGGCTTCTGTGGTGCAGAAAGGAAATCTTAAGATTGCCATTTCCACCAATGGAAAATCACCTACGGTTGCAAAGCGTTTGAAGCAGGTGATCAGCAATATGATTCCCGGTGAAATTGATAACGTATTGGAGAACGTTAGCGTGATCCGGGGCAATATGAACGGTAGTTTTGAAGACAAGGTAAAAAAGCTGAATAAACTCACTGAAGGCCTTGTAAACAATGCCAACGACAGCGAAAAGCCGCAACGCAAACATTTTCAAAGGATCGCTACTTACTCGGCCATCGCATTTGCGTTTATGCTGATCGGTCACTGGATTTTTTCTTATATACCCATGCAAAGTATTTCCGCCAGTGCGGTTAATATTTATCATTCCCTTGATAAAAATTTTCCCTGGATGATCGTAGCTGGCTTTATTGCGCAATTAGTGGATGGCGCTTTGGGCATGGGTTATGGAGTTACCAGTGCTGCTATCCTGTTGTCAACAGGTATTAACCCGGCAGCTATCAGTGGTAGCATTCATACCGCAGAAATGTTTGCCAGTGGAGCATCTGGCTATAGTCACTATAAGTTTGGTAATGTAAATAAGAAATTGTTCAGAACATTGGTGATACCGGGTGTAGTTGGCGCCATAGCCGGCGCTTTTCTGTTGGTTTTTTTAGGCGAAAAATATTCAGCCTATATCAGGCCCATCATGGCATGTTACACCTTGTTCCTCGGCATCAAGATCATATTGAATGCGTTTAGAAAACTCAATACACAAAAAAAATTCAGGAATTACATTCCGCTTGCAGGAGCCGGTGGTTTCCTTGACTCTTTTGGTGGTGGTGGGTGGGGACCGATCGTTACCACTACTTTGATCACCAACGGCCGCAGCCCGCGTTTTGTGATCGGTACAGTAAGTCTTACTGAATTCTTTGTTACACTGGCCAGCGCCTTTTCATTTTTTATTTTGCTCGGGGTAACGCATTTACAAACCATTGTAGCGCTCATTATTGGGGGCTTTGTCGCAGCTCCCATTGCAGCTAAACTTGCAGGTAAGCTTCCCCGCAAGGCATCCTTTATTTTACTGGGTGTGCTGGTGATTGTCTGGAGCTGTAAAATACTGGCCAAACTGCTATAAATTTTTTTGAATATATAGTCCACTAAAATAATAGACTAAAGTAGTAAAATATGAGGATACACTATTCGAAATACCGATGTTGTCGCTAATATTTTTTAAATCAACGATCTGCTGCCGCTATTTTTTAACAACACAAAGTATTACAACAATGAAACAACTTCTATTTATTCTATTAATGGCGGCGCCATTTTCAGGAATGGCGCAACTCAACGGTGCCGTGATCATCAGCGGTAAAATTGTTGGTGAGAACCACGAGGGCATCGCCGCAGCAAGTGTTTTTATTAAAGACACGAAAAATGGAACCAATACCGATTCCACCGGAAATTTTTCGCTGGTCACCAGCCAGAAATTTCCATTTAAAATCGTGGTTACCTCCATCGGTTTTAGTCCCCAGGAGATCGAATTGAAAAATGCGGCTTCAAAAGTAGCCATACAGTTAACGTCTCAAACTTTCCTGGCAAATGAAGTGGTGGTTACCGCCAGTCGTGTTTCAGAAAAGATATTGAAAAGCCCGGTAAGTATCGAAAAGCTGGATATCAGGGCGTTGAAGGAAACACCGGCTGCTTCTTTTTATGATGCATTGGGCAATGTAAAAGGAGTTCAGTTAACCACTTCCTCCATCACATTTAAAGTGCCTAATACCAGGGGATTCAACATTCCCAATAACTTCCGTTTTATGCAGTTGGTTGATGGGATCGATATGCAGGCGGCCACGTTGGGTGTACCACTCGGTAATGCGATTGGTCCAACAGAACTGGATGTACAGAGCATCGAAATTACTCCCGGCGCTGCATCTGCCCTGTATGGTATGAATGCCATCAACGGGCTCGCCAACCTCATTACCAAAGATCCCTTTAAAACCCAGGGACTGAGCGTGTTTCAACGAACCGGTTTAAATCACGTGGATGGTAAAGATCATGATGCCGGTATTTTAACAGAAACGGCTATCCGCTATGCAAAGGCCTTCAACAACAGGTTTGCATTCAAGATCAATGCTAGTTACCTGAGGGCTACCGACTGGATATCCGATACAAGGAAAGACCAGAACCCCAACAATTTAAAAAGTGCTAACCCGGCTTATGCGGTGTTGAATGGTGAAAATAATATAGCCTTTGATGGATGGAACAAATATGGGGATGATGCCCTCGCAGGCAGCAATACGGTATCCATTACAGGTTTAAATATCGACGGGCAAACAAACAGGGCACTCACGGTGGCCCGTACCGGCTATTGGGAAAAAGACCTCGTGGATCCCAAGGTGGATAATTTAAAGGCTGACGTGGCATTTTTATACAAATTCAATCCTTCCACGCAGCTCAGCTACACTTACCGCATTGGTAAAATGGATGGTGTTTTTCAACGTGGCAATAAAGTGAAACTCGACAATGTGATCGTACAGAACCACCAGGTAGAATTAAAGGGCAGCAACTTCACCGTAAAAGCATATGTGTCAAAAGAAAATACCGGTGACTCTTACAATGTGAAACCATTGGCAGATAATCTTGATCTGTATACTGGCGGAAATGGTACGGTTTGGGGCGCTAAATTTAAATCGGCATTAAATTCCTATGCGGTTGATCATGGCGGCTCACTCACATCTGCCAACCTGGCCGAAGCTACCGCTTATGCAAGGCAGCAGGCAGATGCAGGTCGTGCAGAACCTGGTACGGCACGTTTCAATATTGTAAAGGATTCTATCATTAAGATCAATAACTGGGATATAAAATCCAGCACCATTCCCAATGCACCAGTTACCGGTGGCGCTGCACTGGTACAGAAAAGCAACCTGTATCATGTAGAAGGACAATGGGATCTTTCCAAACAGGTAAAATATTTTAACCTGCTGTTGGGCGGCGATGCAAGGGTGTATGAACTGATACCCGATGGAAATAATTTTGTTGATTTCAAGCGCCCGATTGCAGACAGAAATTCGGCATTGCCTGATGGAAGTTTTGGCGATAAAACCTACTACAAAAAATTTGGTGGCTTTGTACAGCTCACTAAAACCTTCTTCAACGAAAAACTAAAACTGAACGGCTCCGTTCGTGCAGATTATAATCCTGAGTTCAGTACAAAATTTACTCCAAGGATCGCTGCAGTGTACACGTTCAAAGAGAATCATAATTTCCGGGTCACATTCCAGCAGGGTTATCGTTTCCCGGCCTTATTTGAAGCCCTGAGTTATGTAAACAACGGCAGGGTAAAAAGGGTAGGTATATTGCCGGTGATCAATGAAGGATTGGGTTTCAGGGAAAACAGTTACACGCAATCATCAGTTGTTTCATTTAATGCAGCCGTAAAAGCCGGGGGCAATACAGATTCTGCAGCATTGGCCAACAGGAATTTACTCCAGGTGGCCAACCTGCCGGATGGTCGTCCGGAAGGGATCAGGTCATTTGAATTTGGTTATAAAAGCGTGTTGTTCAATAACAAGCTGATCATCGACTACGATGCTTACCTGAATATCTACGATGGATTTTTAGGACAGGTGCAGGTATTTGTGCCGATCGGTGAAACGGTGGGCACCGATGGATCTGTACTTTCTATGATCGACCGTAACAGGGATGCACACAGCCCGTGGCGCTACCTCTACTGCACCTGCCACTGCTGCCAGCAAAGGGCAGGAGCGTTACAGGGTGTACACCAATGCAAAGAATACTTATACTTCTTATGGATCGTCGCTGGGTGTTACTTATAATTTTTATAAAACATTTGCAGTTTCAGGTAACGTAAACTACAATGATATCAAGGGAAATAAAACGGCCGACCTCTTTGTAACGGGCTTCAATACCCCCAAATGGACAAGCAATCTTTCTTTTGGCAACAGGGCAATTTTTCGCAATGTTGGATTTAACGTGGTGTGGAAATGGCAGGATGCCTTTTTGTGGGAAAGCCCGCTGGTAACCGGCCATGTAGATGCCATCAACAACATTGATGCACAGGTAACGCTGCGTGTGCCAAAGCTTAAATCTACCATAAAAGTGGGTGCATCTGATATTTTAAACAATCGTTACATACAGTACGCAGGAGGGCCAACGCTGGGCGGATTATACTATGTGGCCATTACTGTTGATGGTTTGTTGAATTAAAGAAATCTCAGCAGGAATAGTTTTTGAAAAAATAAATCTTTCATATAGCAAGCAATCGTAAGTCTACAAAGCGCCCCTGCTCCCAGGGGGGCTTTTTTTTAAGGCAGTTTGTATAACCGCTGCTTCTTATGATGCAATTCATCGGGCCTTACAACCTTTACTAAAACCGGCTTTATAAAAAGGCTTCAAAAAATTTTATTTTTAGATCACAATCAATAATTTGCCTTAATGAGAAAGATCACAATCGCCGCCGTACTGTTTTTATTATTGCAGCATTCCTTTGCACAAAAACAAACAGAAACCATCAACCGTACCTGGTTGGGATATTTTAATCAAACGAGGTTTAGTAACAAGTGGGGGCTTTGGTCAGAAGCCCAGTTAAGAACAAAAGAAAATTTTGTTGAGAATATTTCGCAGAGCATCCTTCGGGTTGGGCTTACTTATTACATTTCAGACGCAACAAAGCTATCAGCAGGGTATGCTTATATAAACGATTTCCCGGGCGACAATCACAAAAATATTTCTGCTCCCGAACACAGGCCCTGGCAGCAGTTGCAGTGGCATACTAAGTATGGTAAGGACAGGATGATCCAGTGGATACGGCTTGAAGAACGGTACCGTCACAAAGTGAAGAACAATGATGAACTGGCAGACGGCTACAATTTTAACTGGCGGGTTCGGTACAATCTCTGGTACGAAATTCCTTTTTACAAAAATGGTGCAGACGCAGGAAGCTGGTCTGTTATCGCCAATGATGAAGTACATGTGAACTTTGGTAAACAGATCGTCAATAATTATTTTGACCAGAATCGTTTTTTCCTGGGGTTCAAATATCAAACCGGTCAACAGAGCAACCTCCAGTTTGGGTACATGAATGTATTTCAGCAACTGGCCGCTGGCAACAGCTACCGCAACTTCAACGTGATCCGGGCTTTCTTCTTCCAGAACTTCGACCTGCGCAAAAAGAAACCCTAAACCGTTTTGTAACCCGGTTGTAAGTAGTACTTTCGCACAAATAAACCGAAGTATTATTATGAGCGACACAACATTGACAACAGGAGAGATACATACCAATAAAGGTGTGATGAAATTTGAACTGTATGATGATGCTACGCCGATTGCAGTAGCCAATTTCAAAAAACTCATCAGCGAAGGCTTTTACAATGGCCTTAGTTTTCACCGGGTAATTCCTGATTTTATGATACAGGGCGGTTGCCCTAATGGAAACGGCACCGGTGGTCCGGGTTACAGCATCCAGTGCGAAACCAAGGCTCCTAAACAGTACCACGACAGGGGAGTACTTTCCATGGCGCACCGTGGCCCCAATACAGGTGGATCACAATTTTTTATCTGCCATAGCAGGAACAATACCTCACATCTTGATGGAGTGCACACTTGTTTTGGTAAGGTAGTAGCAGGCCAGGAGGTGATTGACGACATAAGGGGAGGAGATACCATTGAAAAGATGATACTGAATTAATAGTGTCCTGAAATAGAAAAGCTGCATTTCAGACGAAGTGCAGCTTTTTTATTTTAAAAAGAAATGTACCTGGCTGTTGCCGAAGCAAGTATTGCCAAAGTTACATTTCAATGATATCAGATTACAACGGGTTGATAGCGTAAGTTACGCTTAATATTATTGTAAGCGGCTTAGTGTTTAGTTAAAAAAAGCCAGGACAGGCACAGCCGTTGAACAAACTTTTAATAACATTACCGCAAAAGAGAAATTGTTTATAAATAAACCAGTTACAACATAAAGGGTTTTGTAATATGTCGTAAGGTGATATTTGTTTACGGACATTAGAGCATAAAAAAATCCGGGCTGGCCGGATCTTTTATGCGAACAACCGTTTTTAAATACCCGATAAAAAACTGTCGGTAATATAATCTGCAACCTCTGTCAGGTTCTTGTTCTTTTCATACACCTGCAACTGCCGGTCGGCGCCGGTGCCATGTTCCAGGATATTGTGAACATAATTAATGGCATGCCTGCTGCCCAGGTGCGGCACTACATCATCTACAAAATCAAGTAGTTCATAGATCAGCACCCTCGTGTTCACTTCACTTTCCTTGCCAAAATTAATCAGGCTTCCATCAATGCCGTAGCGGCTTGCCCGCCATTTATTTTCGTTTAGCAATGCCCGTGAGTACATCATAAAATTCAGGTTCTGGCTTTTTAGCTTGTACAGTTTGGCACAAATGGCCTGGAACAGGGCAGCGATGGCAATGGTTTCATGCACTGTCATCGGGATATCGCAAATGCGGAATTCCACCGTGTTAAAAAATGGATGTACCCTGAGATCCCACCAGATCTTTTTAGCATTGTCGATGCAATTCGTCCTGATGAGCAGGTTCACATAACTTTCGTATGCTTCAATGCTTTCGAAATAATCAGGTATGCCGGTTCGTGGAAATTTGTCGAATACTTTTGTGCGGAAAGATTTATATCCCGTAAGCCTGCCTTCCCAAAAAGGAGAGTTGGTGCTGAGTGCATACACATGTGGCAAAAAATACCTGGCTGAATTGGCTATATGTATGGCCAGTTCCCTGCTTTCCATACCCACGTGAACGTGTAGCCCAAAAATGAGGTTGCTGCGGGCAGCTTCCTGCAGTTCATTTACAATTTCATTGTAGCGTACATGATCGGTTATCAGTTGGCTTTCCCAGTGGCTGAAGGGATGCGTTCCGGAAGCACCAAGTTTCAGCCCCATGCTTTCGCCGATACCGCTGATGGTTTTACGCAAGGTGGAAACGTCCATGAAGGCTTCATCTACATTCTGGCAAATATCGGTGCCTACTTCCACTACCGCCTGGTGCATTTCAGCCTTTACCTTGTCTTTAATGATCTTCTGCCCTTCGTGTACGATCTTCTGTTCATGGCTTTTTAATTCCCTTGATACAGGATCGATCACCATATATTCTTCTTCAACTCCAATGGTGAAATTTTTATATGATATGTTAGCCATGTTTTGTAATTAAAAAGTTAAAAGTAAAAAGTCAAAAAAAGGAGCATCAATTTGGGCAATACCACTTTTAATTTTTTACTTTTAATTTTGACTTTAATAAAGTTTTTCTTTTGCAGCGCTGCGCTTAATGTATTCGCCCCAGGTTAAATTGTCAGCACCATCTACCTGTGCCTGCGCCTTTTCAATGGCATAAGTGGCGGCAGTTTCTACCACCCATTCAAAGTTCTCTTCACCTACACTGGTTCTTTCAGCATCGGGGGCAGGATTGCAAAAATCAATGGCATACGGCACACCATCTCTTAAAGCCAGTTCTACGGTATTAAAATCATAGCCCAGGTAATGGTTGATGCGTAGTACAATATCTGTCATCATTTTTAACCTGGCATCATCTGGTTTAAAGTCGGCCACATACCGCAGGTGATGCGGATTGCGGGGCTCATAACTCATGATGCGTACATATTTGCCGCCAATGCAATAGCAACGGTAATATTCCTCAAATACTATTTCTTCCTGCAGCAGCATTACCAATTCGCCGGTTTCTGAATGTTTCTCAAAAAAGTCATCTACACTTTCCAGCTTGTACACATTCTTCCAGCCTCCGCCTGCAAAGGGTTTCATATAGGCCGGAAATCCTATGTAATTGAAAATGCCTCCCCAGTCTAACGGGTAAGACAGGTTACGGAACGATTCTGGAGAGGTATCAGCAGGCAGGTCTCTCGAAGGAAGGATCACAGTCTTCGGCACCGGCACATTGATCTTTGTAGAAAGACAGTTATTAAAGAATTTCTCATCTGCACTCCACCAAAACGGGTTATTGATAACTGCTGTGCCACACAAGGCTGCATTTTTGAGGAAAGCCCTGTAGAATGGCACATCCTGCGATATTCGGTCAATGATCACCGCATAACCGCTGCTTTCTCCCTGCACCACTTTTTCGATGTAAACGGGTTCCGCAATAATGCCTTCGATATTCTTACTGTTTACCCTTTCTACAAACGCTTCGGGAAAACTTCTTTCTTTTCCATGGAGGATGCCGATCTTTTTCATAATGAGAAATTGTGAAGTTTGGTTAGTTTGGTTAGCTCTTACCAAATATATTTTCAACCTGCCTATTTTCCAAATATTATTATTTTGCTCATCTTATATGTTTAATTGCTTTATCGTTGTAACAGCAGCAGGCTTAAACGCAATTTAAGTACAGCAAGTTTCGTTATTTTTGGAAAATATGCATAGGAGAAAAAATAATAATATAATTGTAGAACATCACCTGTTAACCTCTGCATTCCTCAAGCGTGACGTAAAGGTGGATTGTTACCTGCCCATAAAAGTGGCGGAGCCAACCGACATGAGCCTGCTGCTGATCAATGACGGCCAGGACCTGGTGACCATGCACTTTGATAAGATACTGGATACATTGTACGACCAGCATTCGATCACACCCATTTTTTGCGTAGGCATGCATTGCTCTGCCGATCGTAAAAATGAATACGGCACCGCCAGCAACCCCGATTATATGGGTCGTGGTGCAAAAGCAGATTTATACATGCAGTTTGTTATGGAGGAACTGATCCCTTTTATACGGGCTACTTACCATGTAGCATCCTTTAAAGAAAAATCCTTTGCAGGTTTTTCACTGGGAGCACTGAGTGCGATAGATATCGTATGGAACAATCCTGCTGATTTTACAAAAACCGGTGCATTCAGCGGTTCATTCTGGTGGAGGGATAAGGCGCAGGAAGATGCCGACTTTGATGAAGCGCTGCACCGGATCATGCACCGCCGGGTAAGAGAGGGAAAACACTACCCCTGGTTAAAATTTTTCTTTGAAGTAGGCACCCAGGATGAAACGGCAGACAGGAATAACAATGGCATTATTGACGCCATCGATGATACACAAAGCCTGATAGAGGAATTAAAAAGCAAAGGTTATGCGGACAGCGATATCCGTTATGTGGAACTGCAGGATGGTAAACACGATGTACCTACCTGGGCCAGGGCCTTCCCTGATTTTTTAAAATGGGGCTGGGGTACCAACAATTAACAGGCGTTCAAAAACAAAAAAAAGTCACGGTTTTTCAAAACCGTGACTTTTTTTATTATGCGCTATGGAGTTATTAATTGAAAATATAGCGAATGCCGATCTGCATTTGCCAGCGTGACAGGATACCGGTATTATTGGTAAAGGTGCTGGTAAGCGGCGTTTTGTTAGAGGCGTTGAAATAAGGGAAGGAGAAGCTTGGTGTTTTACCATCTGCTGCCAAACCTTCATACCTCAATAATTGTGTTGCGCCGTTGTTTTGCGTGAGGGTGGTTGTTTTGTAAACACCCCAGTATTTATTCAGCAAATTGGCGAAGTTGATGATGTCAACAGTAAGACGCAATGTATGTTTGTCTTTGGTGTGACTTTTATCTGAGTAGTAATAAAAATCCTGGGTAAAATTAAGGTCAACCCTGTTGTAGAAAGGCTGTACCACTGCATTTCTTTCTGCATATTTACCACGACGTTTAGATAAATAATCATCCTGGCTGATGTAGTTATCCAGTTGGCTCCAGGTCTCTGCCGTTGTCCTTGTGTCAGTTGAAGCACCAGTACCCAATCCACCAGATCCTGATTTTACCAGGTTGATCTCACTCAGTTCCGCAGGAACAAAAAGAAGATCGTTGGCAGATTGCCCGTCATTGTTAAGATCACCATTGTAAGTGTAAGAAGTTACCCCTGATGGAGCACCTTCGTAAATAAGCCCGATGGAGGTAGCAAAGTGTTTCGCATATTCGATCCTGTAAGATGCGGTAGCAATGATACGGTGTGGCTGGTAGTAAGAAGAGTAACCGGTGATATCAGAGTTTGGATCACCCACCACAGGTTTAGTACCCCATAAAGAAGCAGCAGTGGTACCCAGTTCGTTTGGATTGATCGATTTGCTGTAAGTATAAGCGCCGGTCAGGTACAGGTTCTTGAAACTCTTCTGCAATTGTGCAGTGGCGGTATATGAATATCCTTTATTGGTGTTGGTCATCAGGATCACACTGCTCAACCTTGGATTGGTAGCAGAAACAGGGTTTGAGCCGGGATAAATATTGTTTGGAGTGGCATATCTTATCCTGTTATCAAAACCACTTAACTGGAACCCGCCGGTTTGCTGGAGGTTGATGTTCTTAAAGAATACAGCATTTACATCTTTTGAATAAGTTCCTTCCAGTGTCAAAATCACATCACCCGGTAATTTTTGATCGAGAGCCAATGTTGATTTAAATACAGATGGATACTTAAAGTTTGGATCAGTGATGTTTACTACATAAGTTGTAGGTACCTGCAGGTTGGCGGGAGGAGTAATATCTACTACCGGATCAAATGCCTGTCCGCTGGTATTACCTGAAGTATAAGTAATGGCCTGTCCAAACAACGCACCATTGTTACCAACCTGGTTGCTGAACCATACAAATGGCGGCGGACCGGAGAAGATACCTGCACCACCACGTATCTGCGTGCTTTTATCGCCCATTACATCCCAGTTAAAACCAACTCTTGGTGAGATAGCAAGATTGTCGTTTGGTTTCTGTCCTGTATTATAGGTTTTGCCGCCGAAAGTAAGTTTAGAGAAATTGGTGTTCTCAAGGAAGGTAGATTTAAAGCTACGCTGATCCAGGCGGATGCCGTACAGCAAAGTGAGCCTTGAACCGATCCTCCATTTATCCTGTGCAAATACGCTGAGTTCTCTTGAACCTGATTTCTGGTAAGGAAACTGCTGTCCCTGTACCGCTGAATACTGACGGGAAAAGAATTTTGAACCGGTACCGTTGTTCACGCTGTTGTAAAAATCCTGCAGGGTGGCAAACTGGTAAAGACCGGCAAACTGCGGTGCAAATCCATTCACGTAATCTTTGAAATAGTTTTGCGTACCAAAGGTCAACTCGTGTGAACCTGCATAAAAAGAAAATACATCTGAAAACTGGAATACGTTGTTGTCTAACTTATTACCGTAAGTGAATTGCTCATACCCAAAAGAAGTAGAAGCAGTGCCCAAACTTGGGTTGATGCTAAGAATGTCAACCAGCGGAAAAACAGTAGAAGGTGAGCTACGGAAATCCCTGATGGCAGTATAACCTACCTGGAATTTATTAGACAGCTTATTGCTGAAACGGGTGTTCAATTCAGCGATGGCAATGTTGAAATTGTTGTTGATACGATAGCCCACATTTGCAAAAGGCATAGAATTGTTTCCTGCAACCCTGCTAACGCTGGTATAACCTGTTACAGAAGGTCCGCTACCGCTGGGTGGCTGGTCTGCACTGGATTTAAAGAAATTGTATTTGAGGGTAAGCGTGCTTTTTTTGCTCATGTTCCAGTCGATCCTTGCGGCGATCTTATCACTTTTTGTTTCATAGGAATAATCTTCAAATGCCCCGGGATCGTAACCAAATTTCTGCTGTAAAAAGCTTGACAGCGCAGCCAGTGTATCTGCATTGGCCTGCGACACTGAACCCACAGCAGCCGGTTTGGATGCAGAAGATGCCGTGAACAGCGTGCCCGGTGAAGTTTGCCTTACCTGCTCTCCACTTACAAAGAAGAACAATTTATTTTTAATGATCGGTCCGCCAAAAGAAGCACCTCTCATATTGAAATTGAAAGTTTGTTTATTCAGTTTCACATTGCCCACTTTGTAGCCCTGCGTTTCCGGTCCTTTAAGATAAGTATATACCGATCCTTTGAACTGGTTGGTACCACTTCTTGTAACTGCATTGATGCCTGCGCCGGCAAAACCACCGTTCCGGGTATCAAATGGAGAAATGTTTACCTGTAACTGTTCGATCGCATCCAGGCTGATCGGTGTTTGATTGGTTTGTGCACCAAGGATACCTCCTACGGTTCCCAAACCAAAACTGTTTGAAAAACTGGCACCATCCAGGGTTACAGAGTTGTAAGCTGAACTTCCTCCACCAAAGCTGAGGCCGTTGGCAGACGGAGTGAGTTTAACAAAATCGTTCAATGAACGGTTTACGGTTGGCAGGCGCTCGATCTGTATCCTGTTGATGGTTTCAACCGAACCGGTATGGTTCGTATTGAACACCTTGTTTTGCCTGGTGCCTGTTACCACTACTTCAGATAAAGTACCGTCCGAAGTAGCCAGTTTAAAATCACCTTTGTAACTCTGGCCAAGTATTAGCGAGATATTATCCTGTGAATCTTCTTTATAACCTACAAAACTTACTGTCAATGTGTAAGGTCCGCCTACCCTGAGGCCGGGAAGGTTGTATCGTCCGTCCTTTCTTGCGGTAGTAGTGTATTTACTTCCGGTGGGTGTATGTACCGCAATTACAGTAGCACCTGACAAAGGAGCTCCTTTAGCATCGGTTACAACACCCTGGATCTCCGAGGTAGTTTCCTGGGCCTTTACTGTGAAGCCAAAGACCAGCATCAAAAATGCCAATAGCTTCCATTTTTTTCTCATATTCATAGTTTCAAATTTTTTGCAAAGGTGATAGTATAGTGTTTGTTTAATAAGCTGTTTTGGTTAATTAATTATTACCATTGATATGGCAGGCTTATTATCGTTAAACAGGTATGCCGGGATCTTCCAGGCAGATAATTTTTTTTAATATTATAAATCCCCCCCCAACCTGACAATATTTTTAAGGCATTTGTTGCTTTTGCGGATGTTTTTGTAATTGTTGCCCTAAACTGTAACTTCCTGCAAAAGAAAAACTTTTTTGCCAATAATAGCGGCCTGCCAGGGTAATGTTGATAAACTGGTTATAACAATTCTTTCCTTATAAAGCAAGTACGGGAGCCGCAAACCTCGTTAACTTTGCAAAAATCTTAAACATGCTTGATAGTATTGAAAGTGCGATAGCCGATATTAAAAATGGCAAACTCGTGATTGTGGTGGATGATGAGGACCGTGAAAATGAAGGGGACTTTATTACTGCTGCCGCCAATGTAACCCCGGAAGTGATCAACTTTATGAGCAGGTATGGCAGGGGACTTATTTGTGCGCCGATTTCGGAAGAATTGTGTGAGCAGTTCAATCTCGAAGCTATGGTTAGAGACAATACCTCTTTACATGCCACACCTTTTACCGTTAGCATCGACCTGCTGGGGCATGGTTGTACCACCGGTATTTCTGCCAGCGACCGCTCTAAAACCGTGCAGGCCCTGGTAGATCCACTCACAAAGCCCGAAGATTTCGGCAGACCGGGACATATTTTTCCGCTGAAAGCCAAAAAAGGGGGCGTGCTGAGAAGGGCAGGGCATACAGAAGCTACCACAGACCTGTCGAGGCTGGCGGGTTTTGGAGAAGCAGGCGTACTGGTTGAGATCATGAACGAGGACGGCACCATGGCAAGACTGCCGGAATTAAAAGAGATCGCAAAAAAATTCGATCTCAAACTCATTTCTATTAAAGACCTCATCGAATACCGCATCAATAAAGAAACCCTGATCACAGAAGAAGAAAGGGTACAGATGCCTACCAGGTATGGTTATTTTGAACTGATCGCTTTTAAACAACTGAACACCGGCGATATTCACCTGGCCATTAAAAAAGGCGATTGGGAAAAAGATGAACCCGTGATGGTAAGGGTGCACAGCAGTTGCATAACCGGTGATATTTTAGGATCGCTGCGCTGTGATTGCGGCGACCAGTTGCACCATGCCATGCGGATGATAGAAAATGCCGGCAAAGGACTGGTTTTGTACATGAACCAGGAAGGCCGCGGCATTGGCCTGCTGAATAAATTAAAAGCCTATAAACTGCAGGAGCAGGGTTTTGATACAGTGGAGGCAAATCTTAAACTGGGCTTTGGAATGGATGAAAGAGATTATGGTGTGGGAGCACAGATACTGCGCCATCTCGGCATCAGCAAAATAAAACTGCTCAGTAATAATCCACGCAAGCGGGCCGGTTTACTGGGGTATGGATTGGAGATAGTAGAAAATTTACCGATCGAGATAAAACCCAATGAGCACAATCAAAAATACCTCACCACTAAAAGAGATAAACTGGGTCACAATATTCTAACCGGGCAGTGATCAGTCAACCGGGTCTTTGGTTTTCCTGCTTTTTTCAAAGAAAAGGATCTTTGCCAGCAGGCCGGGAATCTTTTCAAAATCCCTGCGGTACGAAAGACTGGTACCGGTGCGGTTTCTTTGCCCAACAAGGTCATAATTGGTGCGGTTAAAACCTACTACCCTCAACCTTCCGCTTTTGGTCAGGATCCATTCCACCGTGATATCCGGCGTGATCAACACATTGCTGTTGCGATTAAGATTTGCATAAGGATTATTATAGTCAAGGTTCAGCCCGGCAGAAATGATCAGTCTTCCATTCAATAACGTATACACAAAATTGCTCCTGGCGGCTGCCTGTAGTTTTTCAACATTTGTCTGCAGATCGAGGCTGGAGTTTACATCAAAATTAAAAGAGAGGTTCTTTACATATTTCTGCAGCAGGGTATTGAAAAACCCGGAAATGGCATTGGATACCACGCCACCGATCGTATTGGACAATACATTGTAACCCCCACTGGCCGTTAAAAACCCGTTGGTGCTGATGAAGGAGTTGAACAGCAGCAGTGAAGTGATCTGTTTGTTCAGCTCATTCTTATCCTGCTGAAACTGTTCCAGTCTTTTCAACACAAAAAAATCAGTGATGGGCGTATTGGCAGGGAGCTTTAGTTCAAAATCAATATTGGGCTTCAGCAGGGTTTCTGTAAGATGCGCCATTACCCTCAGGTCAGATTTTTGATTGTAACTGCTGGTACCACCCAGCACCGTACCTGATGCAGCCAATGTATTAAAGTTAACATTGGTTGCAAGGTATTCTGCAGTGATATCGATCTTGGCTTTAAAAGGATCGCCATCCCAGGTAAGGGTACCGCTGTTTACGGTAAAGAATTTTTTAAGGAAGGTTTGAAAATTAAACGTGTATTCACCTTTTGTAATATCGTACCTGCCATTGATCGTAAGATCTTCTTTATTGCCTACTCTTATCTTCAGCAAACCTTCACCTTCTCCTTTGATCACATCACCAGTCGCTTCGTCCAGCACCACATCCACCTTACAGGAAGTATTGGCAGTAAGTTCCATGTCCACCAATACGCTGGCCGCTGTTTTGCTTTTATAGTTTTGGTCCATCTCTGTACCAAACTGGATGAAATCAATATAATCAATGTTCTCGTTTTCGATGCTGTTGCCACTTACGATATAAATATGACTGCTGTCTCTTCTGGAAGGCTCGCCCTTTATCTTCATCAGTATATTATCCTGGCTGCCGTTGATGGACATTGTTGCCTGCCCGAGCACTTTTCCGTAAAACTGGCTGTTGTCTTTTTTGGTTGTGTTCAATACCAGCAGCCGGTCGGTTTTCAGTTGTATGTTATCAAATTCGATCTCTTTGAAAAAATGATGATACATTTTCCCCGTTAACTGGGCGGTGTTGCCGAGCGTATCTTTCAATTCTATCTTTCCAAAATCAATTTCATCGGGATTGAATACAATACTCTTGTTTTTAAACCTGTACCTGCACTGGGTGTACTTCACCGTCATGGCAGCTTCATCTACGTTAACCGTACCTGTTAGTAATACATTTTTCCCATTGTGAGAGAAATTAAGATCGGTGGTATTGGCGCTTCCTTTTATATCAGCGAAGATATCCCCGAGGTAAGAGTTAAGCAGGGAAAGATCGAACTTCTCCGACTTGATGGCGATATTGGTTTGCTCACCGGTACTGTCTTTTAAATTGATCGTGCCATCAATATCGAACTTGTTATTTTTGTTATCTGCTTTCCCTTTGATGGTAAGGATACCATTGTCCGTATTATAAGAAGACCCGTTCAACCTGAAAAGACCAATGGTGTCATTGTCTACCACCAGGTTGTCGATATAAGTGTCGTTATTGATAAAGGCTTTACCAAATGGATTTTCAATTTTAACGGTGCCGGATAATTGCCCCTGCAGTTTTTGATCTTTCAGCAGCAAGGAAGCAATGTCATCAATATGCACCTTCGTTAGCTCTACCACAATGTCGTTGGTACTGCCGGTTTCAGACGGTTCGGTTGAAATTTTTATCTGCTGGTTGCCCTGTATGAATTTTACATCACTGGCGCTTACCAGCGAATTGTTTAACTGGATCTCGCCATCTTTTTCGAGTTGCCATTTGCTGTCGTTGATGATGAATGAGGATGGAAAGAAATGCACTTTCACCCCGCTGCTCATGGTAACCACCTGCGCATTTACAGATGCTTCGCTGATGGTTTTACTGGCGCTTGTTTTAATGCTGATATTGGAAGTATCCCTGGAAGAACTGATCAGCAAATTGGCAAAGGGAAGGTGCAGACTATCTGTGATGGCAATGTCTTCCACATCTACTTTCGTGGCGAGCGAATCAAAGTTACCCGAGCTGTGTAAGCGAACATTGTTAAACACTTTGCCATCATAACGGAACTCCGGCACTTCTGCATTTACATTGAGTTCGTTGCTTGCAAGCTTCAGGTTGCCGCTAAAAATACTGTTGTCGAAACCCCTTAGTTTTTTATTGATGAGTTGTGTATAGTTATCAATGGTTTTGGTCCGGATCTCGAAAGTAAAATCCTGGTCACTTAGCTGGTGGCCCGGGCGGCTGATATAAGCAGGATAGTAGCGGCTTAAGAAAGCACTGAAGGCATCTGGCAGTTCCTGTATCTTGAAATTGCCGGCCAGGTTGGCATCGATCTCATTCGATTGAAGAGAAAGATATTTACTGCCATTGATTACCTGCGACTCTAATACAAGCGAATCAAAAGAGAGCGGACTTCCGTTGTGCAATAAACCAGCATCCATGATGGTGGCCTTGCCTAAAAAGTTATCAATGTTATCGCCCCGGAAATTAAAATTAAAATGGCCCTTTAGTATAAATTCATCCTGGGTGCGGCCCAGTTTTTTAAAGTCTGCTTTTGCCAGCAATGCATCAAAATCAAACTGCGGTTCCTCTCCGTTAAAATCAATGGTGCCTGTTAATTGGTCGATCTTCAAATTGGGATCGTTGATACTGGCGTTGCCATTAAAAAGTTTCTTTTTAAAATTACCGTTCAGCGAAATATTCTGGTAGGTGTATTTATCATATTCGATGCTGCGTACAGTACCATTAAATTTTGCATCCAGTGTTTGCGCCGTAAAACCGCTGCCATTTACCTGTCCGCTGAAATTAATATTGCCCAATTTCTTTTCATCTACAAACTGGCCCAGGTTAAATCCCTGCGTTGATACCTTTCCTGAGTAAACAGGTGATTTATTTTCGGGCAACTTCAGGTTCACATCACCTGTAACCGTGCCCAGGTCGGTGCTGATGGTGCCAAAAGCAACGAAGTCGTTGATAAAGCCCGTGAAATTTCCTCTGTAGTTGATATTGCCAAGCCGGTTCAGTTGTAGCTGGTCAACTTTTTTTAAAGAAGGAATGATGGATGTAAGATCGGTGTAGTTGGTCTGCAATTCTTTTGCAGTAAAATCGATAAAAGTGGTTTCAATATCAGGCAATCCCTTCATTGCAATATCACCTTCTACGGTTGAGTTACCGCTCTTGATCAGCATCTTTTTTCCCACCAGGTTATCTACCGTTCCTTTTACATGGCCATTGATGCTAAAGATCCTTTTCCAGTCTTTCACATCAGAAGAAAAGAATGCGAGGTCATCGCTGTTGAGTTCGCTGTTAGTGAAATTGCCTTCCAGTTTTACCTTATGTACAAAATTGCCCATGTCCTCATTAAAATCTTCATAGCGCATGGAATAATAATTGCCCAGGTGGCTTTTATTGGTTTGCAGGTCAAGATTGTTGAATTCCATTATTTCTGCATTGAACCTCATGTTGGCAGCCAGTTTTTTTACCTGGAAGCCGCTGCGTTCTTTGGTAGACAGTTGCATGTCTGTAGTAAGCGTGCCGTCTGCAAAATGCACATTCCTGAAATCTGCATTGATCTCGCCAAAGCGAATATGGCTGTCATCAAACTGGTCAGCATATACGCCACGGGTAAGATTTTCTTTTTCGTTTATAAAAACGCCATTGCTGATATGCAGGTTGGCAACATTCAGTACAAGGCCCCCTTTTTTATGAGTGGTATCTTTTGGTTTAACCGGCGGGATAATGTGCAGCCGGTCTCTTTCGCCGGTATAATCTGCAATGGTAAAATGCGGTTCTTCAATATCCAGTTTGCTGATGCTGATGAGTTGTTTCTTCAGATCAAACGTGTCTGCAATAAGCGTGAGGCTTTTTAAAGAGCCCAACTGGTCTTTACCCTTCCATTTATCAACCTGGTTAAAAGCGATATTCTGCAGTTTCAATTCTTTCAGGTCGATATCAATACCTCCGGAACTGTCTTTGCTTTTTTTAGGACTGGCGAAATAGTCTATTAGGAACTGGTAGTTCCAAACCGTATCTGTGCGGTTGATATTAACGGTTGCATCTGATAAAGCCAGGGTACGAATGGTAGCTTTGTCTTTTAAAAAGAACCAGTCAGTAATGCTGATGGTGGCAGTGCCTGCATACAGCAGGGTATCTTTTTTCTGATCTTCTACATACAATCCCCGGATATCGAGTTTGTCAAAAAATTCCAGGTCGATGTGTTTAATCGCAATCTTTACATGCAGCTTTTCAGAAAGGTTGGCCGTTACTTTATCAACGAGCCAGTTTTGTACAAAAGAAAGATGGAGGGTACCCCAGGTAAATACGATAAAAAGCAGGATGGACAATACAAACCAGTATTTGTGCCGGGCTCTTTTAAAAACGAATATCCAGCCGGCGAGCCATGCTACCAGGGTTGTTATAAGCAGCCACAAGGGAGCATTTGCCCTTACCCAGGTAAGCAGCAAAGCAAGCACCAGCCAAAACAGGAGGGTAAGCGAGATCCATTTTAATATGTTGAGAAATCTTTGCAGTGGTTGTTCAATTACGGTAAAAATAGCGATTCGCCCTCTTAAGGCAAATTCAATACCAAAATTTGTGTTTTTATTGACTGCTTACCGGATATGCTTTAACAATGGTCAGGCTTTATTTTTCATTTCGCTGTTAAAGGCATCAGATTGGTGCCGTGGTATGGAAAGACTTTTCCAATCCTGGTTACGGATCATTTTGGCAATGTAGATGATCTGCCCAACATGATAGGGATAGTGGGCGAGCTGCCGGTTAATGGCATCCACCACAATAAGCGCTTCGCTGCGTATATAGATCGTTTTTGAAATGTCTTCGGCCGTTAAAGTGCTGATGGCATCCAGGCAGCAATCCCAACCCTTATTCCATATCTCAACGATAGCTTCCTTCGGCATACCTTTTATTGCAAATTCTTTATCCCGGTTACGCCATTCTTTTTCGCCATCGCTGGTTAAAAAATCGGTCCAACGGCTTAGCATATTGCCGCTCATGTGCTGCACGATCACGGCAATACTGTTGCTTTCTTCGTTGGGAGCCATGTGCAGGTCTGCAGTTGTTAAAAGGGAAAGGGTTTGATCGCCCAACTCTTTGTAGTAACGGAGCCGCTTAAGGGCAGATTGAAGAAAGATAGCTTCTATGTTCATATACTAGTGTTTTAACAGCATTCTTGTTACGAGGCTGATCGTTGAAATCAGAAAGGAGATGAATGAGAGCATACCGCATTTGTAAATAAGACTGTAACCTGCATTGAAATCATCTGCATGTTCGTTTTCGATGGATTCAATTACCAGCCGGTTGCCTTTGATGAGCAGCGACCATCCCAAAATATGAAGAATGGTTGTGATCAATGCGATCAAAGATTGTATGCGATAATAATTGGCAGAAGAACCCGTGCGAAAAATGGCAGGCCTGCTTTGTAACAGCAGGTACCAGTCTGTAAGGTTAAAGGCCGCATAAATGCAGGACATGAAGAAGCACCACTTTGTCAATTGGAGATTCTTATACAGCAGGTTTTTGTTGATGTTCTCCGTAAATCCATTGCTGATAGAAAGATTATTCATGTAAACGGTTTAGCTGGAAATAAAGATCCATTGTTTTAATATCCTTCAGCCGCATCATCTCCACGCTTATCACCCACGGCAATTATTTTACCTGCTTTGAGCTGTATCAATTCTGTTCTGCCAATGCTGCTGACCGGGTGAATGCTATAACCCATCGCTTTTAGTGTTGTGATGGTATTGCTGTCAAAATCATTTTCTGCATAGATCTCATCGGGCAACCACTGGTGATGAAATTTTGGTTTGTTCACCGCATCTTCTGCCGTCATTCCAAAATCAACGATGTTTACAATGGTTTGAAAAACGCTGGTGGGGATGGTAGTGCCGCCGGGTGTACCTACTACCAGGTAGGGCTTCCCCTTTTTCAATACGATGGCAGGGGTCATGCTGCTCAGCATTCTTTTTCCGGGAGCAATGGCGTTCTTATCATTGCCAACGGCGCCGTACATATTGGGTACACCCGGCTTTACACTAAAGTCATCCATCTGGTTGTTGAGTAAAAAACCTGCACCGCCCACTACTGTTCTGCTGCCGAAATGCCCGTTGAGGGTAGTGGTTACGCTTACCGCATTGCCCTGTGCATCTATCACACTCAGGTGAGTGGTTTCCATGCTTTCAGCGATCACACCTGCGCCGGTGGATTTGCTGCTGCCTGCCTTTCCGGCCACGTAATCTTTCATTCTTTCGACCAGGTATTTTTTGCTCACCAATGTTTTTACAGGCACTTTTACAAAATCTGCGTCTCCTAAAAATGCAGCCCTGTCGGCATAAGCCCTGCGTTCCACTTCCGTCATCAATTGTACACTGGCGGCTGTTTGAAACTTCATGCCGGCAATGTTTTTATCAGCGATCATCCCCAGCATTTGCTGTAACAATATTCCGCCGCTGCTGGGCAGGGGCATACTGATTATCTGGCACCCATGATAGGTGAAATTGGTAGCTATGCGTTCCTTTGCTTTGTAATTTTTTAGATCCTGGTAGCTGATAATGCCTTTTCCTTTCTGCATTTCCTCTACGATCAGCCTGGCTGTTTCGCCCTCGTAAAATCCTTTTTCGCCCTGGTCACGAATGCGTCTTAAAGTGCTGGCAAGATTCAGTTGCACCAGCACATCTCCTTCTTTCCAGGGAACAAATTTTACAAAGGCCACCGGCGAAGTATTCAGGCGGGTAAAATCTTCTTGAAACTGGTTAAGATCCTCTGCCTGCGATTTGGTGAGGGCAAAACCATTTTCAGCCAGGTCTATGGCTGGCTGTATCAATTTTTTAAATGGCAGTTTTGCATACTTCATACTTGCAAACAAACCAGCTACTGTGCCGGGTACACCCGCCGACAGGTGGCCATCCTGGCTCAATGTTAACTGGGGGTTGCCTGCACTGTCGAGGTACATATCACGGTTGGCCCCTGAAGGCGCCATTTCCCTAAAATCGATCGCAATATTTTTTCCACTGCTGAGATGTGCCACTAAAAAGCCGCCGCCACCAATATTACCAGCCCCCGGGTATACCACGGCCAGCGCCAGTTGTGTGGCAATGGCTGCATCCACCGCATTGCCACCCTGTTTAAGAATTTGAATGCCGACCATGCTTGCCAGCGGATGAGCACTTACCACCGCTCCTTTACTTGCCAGTACTTTTTTTTGCAGGCGGTATTTATAAGGATTAATTTGTGCCGTAGATTGCAAGGCAATAAAAAATAGCACGGCTGATGTAAAGAAGATATTTTTCATCAAATAATTTTTTAGAAAGCAGTATGCTGGTACACCAAAACGATCTTACAGGCTCACACGATACAATAACAATGCAACAATAAATCGATCAACAGCTCAACCATTTATCAATACAACCATCAGTATGAAAAAGTTTTTACTCTTTGTTCTCCTGTTTTCTGCTACCGTTCTGCAAGCCCAGCAATTGAAAAGCCCGGATGAGTTTTTGGGTTATTCTTTAGGCAGTAAATATACGCCGCATTATAAAATAGTGAACTACTTTAACTATGTAGCCACTACTGCCGGCAGCCAAATGAAGCTGCAGCGGTATGGGGAAACCAACGAAGGGCGCCCGCTGCTGCTGGCCTACATTGCATCGCCGGAAAATTTCATTAAACTGGAAGAGATCAGGAAGAACAACCTGCGTCTTGCAGGCATACTTACCGATCAGCCGGCAGATGTAAATGCACCTGCGATCGTATGGTTGAGCTATAATGTACATGGCAACGAAACCAGCAGCAGCGAAGTGTCTATGAAAATGCTGTACGAACTGCTTAATCCTGCCAATACCACTACTAAAGAATACCTGAAAAATGTGGTGGTGATCATTGATCCCTGTATAAACCCGGATGGTCGTGACCGCTATGTGAACTGGCAGATGCAGATGGTGAGCAAAAATGCCAACCCCGATCCCAATGCCAGGGAGCATGTGGAGCCATGGCCAGGCGGCAGAACCAATCACTATAATTTTGATTTGAACCGTGACTGGGCCTGGCAAACACAGGTGGAAACCAAACAGCGCATCAAAATGTACAACCAGTGGATGCCGCAGGTACACAGCGATTACCATGAGCAGGGCTATAACAATCCTTATTATTTTGCTCCTGCAGCAGAACCTTATCACGAAGTGATCACTCCTTTTCAACGTTCCTTCCAGGTAGAGATCGGCAAAAACAATGCAAAATATTTTGATGCCAATGGCTGGTTGTATTTTACCAAAGAAGTGTTTGATCTTTTTTACCCTTCTTACGGTGATACCTACCCCATTTACAATGGCAGTATCGGGATGACCTTTGAACAGGCTGGCCTTGGCCGTTCAAGCACTTCGGTTATTACCAATACCGGCGATACGCTTACGTTAAAAGACAGGATTGCTCATCACTTTACTACCAGTATGAGCACCGTTGAAGTGGTATCAAAAAATACAACAAGGGTGATCAAAGAATTTAAAAAGTTCTTTGATGATGCCCGTACCAACGGCGTAGGCGAATACAAATCGTTTGTTGTAACAGATGTAAATACCAACAGGATCGATGGACTCAAAAGATTGCTGGACGACAATGGCATTGTATACGGTTACAGCAGTGGTGCAGCTGTAAAAGGCTATAATTATTTTACTCAAAAGGAAGAATCTTTTACCACCAGTAATAGTGTAGTGATCAGTACCCAGCAGCCAAAAGGCGTACTGGCCAAAGTGCTGTTTGAACCAAGATCGAAGCTGGCCGATTCTGCTACGTATGATATCACCGCATGGGCACTGCCTTATGTGTATGGCTTGCAGAGTTATGCTGTAAAAGAAAAGCTGGCAGTGGATAATAAAACTGTTACCGGCGTAACACCAGCTGTGTTGCCCGTTAATGCCTATGGTTATCTTATCCGCTACAGTTCGTTTGAAGACGCCAGGCTGCTGGCAGCTATTTTACAGGCGGGTATTAAAGTGCGTTTTGCAGAAAGGGATTTTAGCGTAGCCGGAAAAAAATTCGCAAGAGGTACGCTGATTGTGTTGAGAAAGGGGAACGAAGAAAAATTATCGGAGCTGCAGCAGGCAGTAAGAACTTTTAATGGTGCGGTTACGTCTATCGAATCCGGGTTTATGGATATGGGGTTTGATTTTGGCAGCGAGAAGATACATTATATCAAAAAGCCCAATGTTGCCATGATCACCGGCAAAGGATCCTATGCTGAAAGCACTGGTGAAGTATGGCACTTGTTTGATCAGCAGTTGAATTATCCTGTTACACTCATTAATGCCGATGACATTAACAACGTGAACTGGAAAAACATCGATGTGCTGATCGTAACTGCAGGACGTTATAAATTTTTAAGTGACAAGGATGCCAGTGCTGATCTGAAAAACTGGGTAAGGCAGGGAGGCAAGATCATTGCGATCGACAATGCGGTATCGCAGATGGCCAATGGCGACTGGGGAATTAAATTAAAAAAGGAAGAGGAGGATAAAGATAAAAAGGCAGAAAAACCAAACTATGATGACCTGAAGAAATTTGCGGAAAGTGAACACGATGGCATCAGGAGTTATATTGCCGGGGCCATTTATAAAATTGAACTGGATGTAACCCATCCGCTGGCCTTTGGATTGGGAGAAAGTTATTATACACTTAAGCAGGACGATAATGTGTATGAATTTTTTAAAGATGGCTGGAATGTGGGTGTAATAAAGAAGGATAATTATGTAGCTGGTTTTGTAGGAAGCAAAATAAAAGATAAAATAAAAGATGCCATGCTGATCGGTGAACAGCCCATGGGCAGCGGCGACATTATCTACCTGGCAGACAATCCCATTTTCAGGAATTTTTGGGAGAATGGAAAACTATTGTTGAGCAACGCCGTTTTTTTAGCCGGTCAATAAATGTACCTGAATAAAAAATATTCATTGTCCTGGTCGGGAGACCGGGACAATTTGTTTTATGAATGGCGTTGCATCAATATTTCAATATATTACATTCGCAAATCAACAACAAGTATGAATCGATTTTTTTCTTTTTTCTGCTGCCTGCTGCTGGCTTTTAACGCCCGGGCACAAACGCCAAAAACATATACTTCTTCAGAGATATTACTACAGCTTAAAAAACTGAATGTGCTGGGTTCTGTGCTGTATATCGCAGCACATCCCGATGATGAGAACACGAGATTACTGGCTTACCTGGCCAATGAAAAATTGTACCGAACCGGTTACCTGAGTTTAACAAGGGGTGATGGCGGGCAAAATTTAATTGGAGATGAACAGGGCATTGATCTTGGACTGATAAGAACACAGGAGTTGCTGGCGGCAAGACGGATCGATGGAGCAGAACAATTTTTTTCCCGTGCTTACGATTTTGGTTTTTGCAAAAGCGCAGAAGAAGCGCTGGCAACCTGGGGACATGATAAGATCTTAAGCGATGCCGTATGGGTGATCAGGAAATTTAAACCTGATGTGATCATTGCCCGTTTCCCTGAAGACAGCAGGGCCGGGCATGGCCATCATGCTGCTTCGGGTATCATTGCCCGTGAGGCATTTGATGCTGCAGCAGATCCAGGTAAATTTCCGGAACAATTAAAACAGGGTGTTACGGTTTGGCAGGCAAAACGAATGTTGTGGAACACCTTCAATTTTGGAGGTAACAGTACACAAAACGAAAGCCAGTTCAAAGTAGAAGTAGGCATGTACAATACGTTGCTGGGTAAAAGTTATGGAGAGATTGCTGCACTCAGCAGGAGCCAGCACAAGAGCCAGGGTTTTGGTGTTCCTGCGCAGCGTGGCAGTGTGATCGAATATTTTGAAACCATCAGGGGTGATAAACCAACAACGGACCTGTTACAGGGAGTAGCGGTGGGATGGGGCAGGATCGGCCAGCCATCCATTGAAGATTCGGTGAATCACATCATTGAAACCTATGATGTACAACACCCGGAAAAGGCCTTGGATAATTTGATCCGGGTTTATAAAATGATGAAGCAACTGGAAGACGGTTACTGGAAACAGCAAAAGCTAAAGGAGCTGCAACTGCTGATAGAAAATGCCAGTGGATTATTCTTAGAAGCAACCAGCGCCAGCCAATTTGCGGTACAGGGCGATAGTTTAAAATTCACTTTTACTGCAAACAACCGGTTGGGTGTAAATGCCCTTGTTTCTGGGATTAACGCTTTTAGCAATGCAGTAAAAATGGATTCTTTAAAGTTGAATACAACGGTTTCAAAAACAATTCCTCTATTGATCAATGCCGGCGAAAAAATTACGCAACCCTACTGGCTGGAAAAGGCAATGGACAAAGGAAGTTTTAATGTTACAGATCAGCAGTTGATCGGCAAAGCAGAAAACGATCCGTTGAGTGTTGAATTTAAAGTGGAGATCGAAGGGGAAGCGTTTATTTTTGTAAAGCCTGTCAGGTACAAGTTTACCGACCCGGTAAAAGGGGAGATCTACCAGCCGGTTTTTATTGTGCCGCAAATCGCACTGCATATAACCCCTGAATTAAGCATATTCCGGCCCGGCAATCGCAGCAACCCGATAATCAAAAATTATCATCTTTTTACCCATGGCAACCGGCTTGATACGGGTATCAATGATCTCGCTGAATTGTCCAGATTGGCCAGGGGGACCAAGACATCCATCTCATCACCCTTTGATATTGCCGGCGTAAAAAATGAAAGCAGGCATGGCATTATTGAACTGGAAGAAACAGATGGTAAGGGAAGGGCTTACCAGGATATCAGGGAAATTGATTATGATCACATTCCTTCTATTAAATATTTTAAGGCTGCAAAAAAACGTGTGCTGTTTGTAAATGCGTCCATCGCCGGCAGATCGGTTGGTTATATTTCCGGTGCCGGGGATAAAGTGCCACAGGCGTTGGAACAAATGGGATACAAAGTAACCTTACTTAAAGCGAAAGACATTACTTTACAAGGCTTGAAAAAATTTGATGCGGTTATTACCGGCGTAAGGGCCTACAATACCAACGAATGGATGGGGGATGTGTATGATGCCCTGATGAAATATGTACAGGCCGGGGGCGTACTGGTAACGCAATACAATACCAATAATTTCATCAGTAATATAAAAGGCAGGATCGGACCCTATCCCTTTGGTATCAGCCGCAACCGGGTTACCGATGAAAATGCCAAAGTGAATTTCCTGCTGCCAGGCCACCCGGTATTGAATTATCCCAATAAGATCAGCGAAAAAGATTTTGAAGGCTGGATACAGGAGAGGAGTATTTATCATGCAGAAAAAATTGACAGCAATTACCAGCGGGTGATCAGTTTAAAAGATTCCGGGGAAAAAGAAGATGATGGAAGTTTGATCGTTGCCAATTATGGCAAAGGGAAATTTGTGTACACGGGGTTGGTCTTTTTCAGGGAACTGCCTGCAGGCGTAGCCGGTGCTTACCGTTTGTTTGCCAATATAATTGCAGCGCCACCGGCGCCTGGTAGCAGCAGTTCAAAAAAATCAACCGCTAAAAGGCCGGCACCGCCTAAATCAATGCTTGCGGGCAAAACCAGTGCTCAATAATCAACGCAATTACAACAGTGAAAGAAGACAATTCAAAATCATACTGGAGTAAATGGTACATCGCTGTACTGGCGTTTTTATTGATACAGGTGCTGCTGTATTATTTTATCACCGTTTATTTTAAGTAACAACCGTTGCATGCCATTGACACATACACACCTTATTTCATTGATCCAAAGCTCCCCGGTGAAGCAGCATGAGTAGTTTAGACTGGGGCATATTGATCATTACACTTTTCGGTATCATCATTTATGGTGTATACAGGAGTACGCATACCAAAAACCTGGATGGTTATTTCCTCGGCAACAACAGTATGCCCTGGTACCTGGTACTGCTGAGCATCATGGGCACACAGGCAAGCGCCATCACGTTTTTAAGTGCACCGGGCCAGGCATACACAGACGGGATGCGGTTTGTGCAGTATTATTTTGGCCTTCCGGTTGCCATGATACTGATCTGTATATTTTTTGTTCCAGTCTTCCGAAAACTAAAAATATATACCGCCTACGAATTTTTAGAAAAGCGTTTCGATGTAAAAACAAGAACCTTTACATCAGCACTTTTTTTATTGTCGAGAGGCTTGTCAACCGGTATCAGCATCTATGCACCCTCCATCATCTTGAGTTCCCTGCTTGGCTGGAATATTTATTATACCAACCTGGTAATGGGAGGTTTCCTGATCATTTATACGGTAACAGGTGGCGCAAAGGCCGTGGCCTATACACAGCAACTGCAATTGATCATTGTGATTGCGGGAATGTTCCTGGCAGGTTATACGGTGATACACTTGTTGCCTGCAGGGGTTGGATTTACGGATGCGTTAAAAAATGCCGGTGGATATGGAAGGATGAACGTGATCACTTCCGGCATTAAAGAAGGACGGTTCGACTGGAAGGATACCTACAATATCTGGAGCGGCGCCATTGGCGGACTTTTTTTGGCGCTTAGTTATTTTGGTACTGATCAAAGCCAGGTGGGTCGTTACCTCACTGCCAAATCGGAAAAGGAGAGCAGGATCGGGTTGCTGGTGAATGGTCTTGTAAAAGTGCCGATGCAGTTTTTGATATTATTGGTTGGTATACTCGTATTCACTTTTTACCAGTATCATCAACCACCCGTTTATTTTGATGATGTGCAGGTTGCAAAAGCCAATAAAACGGTGTACAGGGATTCACTGCATTCGCTGGAATTGCAGTACAACCAACTGCTGGCACAAAAAGATTTTAAGGTAGCCGATACCGTGAGAACCCAGTACAAAACTGTTATCAGGGAGGCGTTGCATGATAAAAAGGCCAATGATACCAACTATATTTTTCTTCGTTTTGTAATTGAAAACCTGCCCAGGGGATTGGTAGGGTTGTTGATCGCCATGATCTTCCTTGCTTCCTGGGGAAGCATCGCTGCAGCGCTCAATGCCCTGGCATCCTGCACCGTGGTTGACTTTCATAAAAAGTTCATTAATAAGAACTGCTCTGAAAAAGATGATTACCGTATTTCCCGGTGGTACAGTTTTGCCTGGGGGGTGTTTTCTATCATTGTTGCCATGTTTGCCTATAATATTGGCAACAGCCTTATAGAAACCGTAAACATTTTAGGCTCTATTTTTTATGGCGTGATACTTGGTATTTTCCTCGTAGCATTCTGGATAAAATACATCCGTGGCAATGCAGTGTTTTTTGCCAGTGTGGTTTCGCAGGTATTGGTAATCGTCGTGTACAATGCGGATATTGTTTCCTTTTTATGGCTCAACGTGATCGGTGCACTGCTCGTGATCGCATTGAGCCTGCTGCTGCAGTTTGTACTGAACCGTTCCGGCAAAACCAGTCGTTCCTAAAATAAACAATACGGCCCATCGTTTTTTTATTGGTATATTTATTTCACTAATAGTTGACCGACTCAATTGTTCTGATCCCCCAATTCTCGAAATATGAAAAGCAATATTCCTTTTATCTCACTGTTTTTTGCACTATTATTTGGTTATGGCAAGGCCGGCGCCCAGGGCGATGAAACCAAATCCACCACCGGCGATAACATCATCAAGCTAAATATACCTGCGCTGGTTTTTAAAAATTTTTCGGTTCAGTATGAACACAAACTTGGCCACAAGCAATCGCTGGCAATAAGTGCCCGCTACCGCCCGGTTACCGGTATTCCTTTTCAAAAAGCAGTGGAAGATTATATCGGTGATTCTTCTATCAGGGTAGACCTGGGAAAGATCGGTAATATCGGCATCAATGCAGAGTACCGGTTCTACCTGGGAAAGAAGGGAGATATGCGGGGATTTTACATGGCGCCGATGCTGGCATATAACAATTACAAAGGCGATGTGCCGGTTAATTATTATGATTACGTCAATAACAAAAGGATTGATAAAACCGCCACCTTTAAAGGCAGCATGAATACGGTAACCGCCGGTTTACAGATTGGGGCTCAATGGAAACTGGGTGAAAAGATCTATTTTGACTGGTGGATCGCCGGCCCCAGTTATGGCATCTCGAGGGGCGACTTTAATTTTACCGGCAGCCTGAATGATATCGAACGCATCAGCCTGCAATTCGAGCTGGAAAAGATCAAGCAGACCATTCCACTCGTAAACGTAGAGATACCAAGCAACCCCGATGCAAATGGTGCTGTGTTTAAAGTGAAAGGCCCCTGGGCAGGGATCCGGGCATTTGGACTGAATCTCGGCTACAGGTTTTAACATTCACACAAATGGCAATAAAAAATCCCCTGCTAAAAAACAGGGGATTTTAATATTATCGGAGTGTTGTTGGATTAATAATCTTTATTGTATCCGCCGCCGCTTCTTCCGCCGCCGCCGCCGTATCCACCGCCACGGCTTCCACCGCCGCCGCCGTATCCACCGCCGCTGCCGCCTTTCCTGAAGCCGCCGCCACCGCCGCCGCTACCAAAGCTGCGTTTTTTGAATCCACCACCGCCGCTGCCTTCAGGCTTTGGTTGTGATTCGTTCACTTTTAGTTTGCGACCCTGTACTTCAGCATCGTTTAGAGCAGCAATTGCACTTTTTGCAGCTTCATCATCTTCCATTTCAACAAAACCGAAGCCTTTACTGCGGCCACTAACTTTGTCTTTAAGGATTTTAGCTGTTGTTACACTGCCGTACTCGGAGAAAAGGTTGCTTAAATCGTCATCAGTCATGGACCAACTCAAATTTCCAACGTAAATGTTCATTGTAAAAAACGTTTAAAAATTAAATAAAAACCATAATGACTTAGTTGGTACAATGAACTGAAAATTGAATTCTTTGAGGACAAATTTATCAGCCAACGACGAAATACTAAAACATTAGAGCTATACAAATGTAGGGATTTATTTAAATAAACGCAGATTAATCAAAAAAACTTGGAAAGGCGGGTGAAATATCGATTTTTGGAAAAAAAGGGGCAATTTTTTTCTAAAATCTTAATAAATCGCCACAAATAGGGGTTAGCATAAAAAAGCCACCCGTTTACGAACGGGTGGCCTTGGTATTTTTGAAGATCTTATTCTGCTACTACTTCAAATTCAACTTCAGCTTCGTTGCTGTTACCAAAGTCGATCTTTGCTTTGTAAGTACCCAGTTCTTTTACTTCATCAATGATGGTGATGCGGCGACGGTCGATCTCGTAGCCTTTCTGCTCACGGATAGCACGTGCTATCTGTACAGAAGTTACGCTACCAAAGATTTTACCACTGGTACCGGTTTTGGCACCAATTTTCAATGCGCCTTCGCTCAGCTTGGCAATTACACTGTTGATCTCAGCCAGTAATTTAGCTTCTTTCTTTTGTAATTGTTTCTGCCTTTCTTCCAGTTGTTTTTTGTTGGAAGGAGTTGCTTCAACGGCAAACTTCTTTGGGATTAAGTAGTTACGGCCATAGCCATTCTTTACTGTTACCAATTCGTTGATACCGCCAAGGTTGTTTACATCCTGTATTAATATTACCTGCATGTTGCTGCATTTTTACCCAACTCTTCGACAAGCTCAGAGCTTTCTCTATTTAAAGATTAGGGTGGTGAAAAAATTAAACGCCTGCTTTAATCCCTCCTTTGGAGGGTGGGGAGGCTTCTATTTCAATAAATCTGTTACGTAAGGCAGGATCGCCATTTGACGGGCTTTCTTAACTGCATCACTTACTTTACGCTGGAATTTTAATGAGTTACCAGTAAGACGGCGTGGCAATAATTTACCCTGCTCATTCAAAAACTTTTTTAAGAAATCTGCATCCTTATAATCAATATAACGGATACCCATTTTCTTAAAGCGGCAGTATTTTTTTGGGCGCTTATCAGCTTTGATCGCTGTAAGGTATTTGATCTCATTTGCTTTTGCCATGATTATGCCTCCGCTTTTTCTGTTGATGAAAAATGTTTTACGCCACTTCTCTTTCTGGTATTGTATTCGACGGCGTATTTGTCGAGTGCAGTGTACATGTGACGCATTACTGATTCGTCACGTAAAAGTTGAGTTTTCAACTTTTCATTGAAGCTGGTTGGCGCTGAATACTCCATTACCCAGTACAGACCAGTGGTCTTTTTGGCAATGGGATACGCCAGTGATTTTAGTCCCCAAGGATTACTGTGCAATACATCTCCGCCATTTTCTTTTACCAAGGCAGCGTATTTGCTCTGAGCGGCTTTAAATTCCTCTTCAGAGAGCACAGGGGTAAAAATCACCATCAATTCGTAGTTGTTCATTTCCCTGATTTTGTTTGTTAAAAAATGTTTGATACCACTGCGTTTTTGCAATGGGGCAGCAAAGGTAAGGGTTTCAAGCTAAAAAGCAAAGCCGTGCCGGAAGTTTTTTAGGTGGGGATGAGGCGGCACCGCAGTTCAGACCCTCACAGCTCTTTGGAAAATATACGATTCAGGGGCTCCCGGCATTTGT
>APMI01001053.1_pt1 | contig 60897 bp, 51 predicted proteins | sample 667938 | NCBI WGS metagenome assembly APMI01 (sample SAMN01084076, study PRJNA167559) | wastewater metagenome | biome: Wastewater | place: Denmark: Ejby Moelle, Odense | collected 2011-11-28
TACAATTCCATCGGAAATTTGATGAAATCTGAAAGTTGTTTTTCGTTGGTAACCTGTATGATTTGTACTTCTGACATACTATTTTTAGATTTGATAACAAATATAAAGGAAAAGATGACAATGCCCAAGTTTGGCACAGTTTTTCCATCAAAAAGAATAAATAAATTTCAATAAAAAATATAAGATATGTCAGGTTATTATTTATTAATTATTGCGACTATGCTAGTTAGTTGGCTAGTTTCTGTAAGACTAAAATCAAAATTTGCTTATTATTCTAAAGTTCATTTAAGAAACGGTATGAGTGGTAAAGAAATTGCGGAAAAAATGCTTCACGATAACGGAATTTACGATGTACAAGTTACCTCTGTTCCAGGGCAATTAACAGACCATTACAATCCTGCTAATAAAACCGTAAATCTTTCTGAAGCGGTTTATATGCAGAGAAATGCAGCTTCTGCTGCTGTAGCTGCGCACGAATGTGGACACGCTGTACAACATGCTGTTGGCTATTCTATGCTTCAGTTAAGGTCTAGATTAGTGCCAATGGTAAATATAAGTTCTACACTTTCTCAGTTTGTGCTTTTTGCTGGAATTGCGATTATGTTTGCTTCTAAAAGTGTGCAAAATCCTAGTGGTAACACCACTGTTTTGGCAATTGGTGTTTTGCTTTTTGCAGTTACTACACTTTTTGCATTTATCACTTTGCCAGTAGAATATGATGCTAGTAATAGAGCTATGAAATGGCTAAAAGAAAGCGGAACGGTAACTTCTGAAGAGTTTGTAGGAGTACAAGATAGCTTAAAATGGGCAGCTAGAACTTATGTGGTAGCAGCTTTAGGTTCGTTAGCACAACTTTTATATTGGGCTAATATTTTATTTGGAAACAGGAGGAATTAAGATTTTAATTTTCTAAAAATTCAAATTTCACATCATACATCTCGGACAATTGTTCCGAGATTTTTTCTTTTTCAGAGAGTTTGAGCTGTGCTGAGATTTTACAGTTTTCTTGAGCATCAAAGTTGAGAACTTTGGCATCAAATTTATTCAGAAGGGAGAAAATAATATTTTGTTGAGAAAATTTGAATTCAATTTCTAGTTCAGTTTCTAGTTCTTTGGTGATGATTTCAGCGTGTTCTAGTGTGTATTTGGTGCTTTCTTTATAAGTTTTTACCAAACCAGAAACCCCTAATTTTGTACCGCCATAATATCTTACAATCACCACTAAAACATTGGTAAGGTTATTCGCCAAAAGCTGATTGTAAATAGGCAAACCTGCACTACCTGAAGGTTCGCCATCATCATTGGCTCTGTAATTTTCTCCGTTTAAACCTATTCTGAAAGCATAACAATGATGCGTAGCTTTTGGGTGTTCTTCTCTAAGGTTGTCTAGTGCAGTTTTCAGTTCTTTTTCATTATTTACATGAAATGCAAAACCAATAAACTTGCTCCCTTTTTCTTTTAGCAAGATGTCTCTAACGGCTGATTTTATAGTGGTGTAGGCGTGTTGCATTAATTATTTCTATAAAACGAAACTCTATTATTTCTAAAATCTATTTCTTCCACCAAATTTCCTTCTAATTTCGGAGCTTTTGTGCCGTTTTCCAAAATTAGATTTTCGTTTTTAATGATAATGGTTTCGTCCCAAAGATTGGCATCGATAAAAGTTTGTAGCATTCTGCTGCCACCTTCTACTAAAACCGATTGGATTTGGTTTTCGTAGAGTTTTTGTAATAATTCTTCTAAGAAATTCTCTTTAGAAATTTTAATGAATTTTATATTTTCTTCTTCTGCATCTTTTTCTTGGTTGAAAACCAGAGTAGGCGCTTCATTGTTATAAATTTTAAAATCTCTAGGAACTTTTAGTTCAAAATCAATTAAAATTCTCACAGGATTTCTACCTTTGATTAGTCTAGTCGTTAAACTAGGGTTGTCATTAAGCGCAGTTTGCGTGCCTACCAAAATGGCGTGTTCTTCACTTCTTATTTGATGCACGAATTGAGAAGCTAGTTCATTGGATATTTTTGTAGGTTTGTAATCTTTATCAATAAAACTGTCTTTACTTTCTGCCCATTTTAGAATGAGATAAGGGCGTTTTTTCTCGTGAAAGGTAAAAAATCTTTTGTTGAGTTCTCTACAATCATCTTCCAAGATTCCAGATATTGTTTCTATACCAGCATCCATCAGAATTTTTTTGCCTTTTCCGTTTACTTTATCGTGGCTGTCCATAGCGCCAATCACCACTTTTTTGAAACCAATTTCTTTTAATTTTAAAGAACAAGGTGGCGTTTTACCGAAATGAGCACAAGGTTCTAGCGAAACATAAATGGTGGATTCTGGCAAAATTTCGGGGTTTTTAACAGAATTGATGGCGTTAATTTCTGCATGAGATTCACCTGCTTTTTGGTGATAACCTTCGCCTATAATTTTTCCGTTATGTACAATTACAGCACCAACCAAAGGATTGGGATAGGTTTTTCCTGTGGCTTTTTTGGCAAGTTCTATACAGCGTTTTATGTAAAATTCGTGATTCATGATAGAAAAAACAAATTCCGATTTTTGGTCGGAATTCTAATTTTATTTTTTAAGCGTTACATTAGGAATAGTCATCGTGATGATGTTTTCCATCAGTTTGTTTCTAGATTTCCCTACACTTTTTATAAAATATTTGGTGTCCCCCGTATTTTTTTGTTTATAGGTAATGATCATAAAAGCAGTTTGATCACCTAGTAATACATTCCTAAATCTATAGATATTGTAATCTGCCATTTCCTGCTCTGGTTCTGGTTCGTCTTTTTCTTTTTTCTTGGCGATATTGCTGGTGAAAAAATCTACAATAAACTCAGTTCCATTAGGGTTTTCGGTAACGTTATAAGTGCAATATTTGTCTGTTCCTTGTCTGGTATCTAATTCGCTAGTTTTTTGATAAGTAGCTTCTTTGGCATCTATATTTTTATTAAAAAAATAGATAGAAATAGTATAGGGAGCGTCTTCTAATCTGCTGTCTTCAGGTATGTAATCTTGTACATACAGAATTTTAGATTTTTGTGAAGAAGCTGCTAAAACCAATTTTGTTTCTCCAAAGCTAACTTCAGGAATTCCTATGTAATCTACTTCTTGCGAAAAAAACGGAGCAGAAATAAAAACTAACAGAAATAAAGAAAACAGTTTTTGCATTTTATTCTCCAGAAATAATGTGATGAAGTGTATTTTTCAAACTTTCTAACTGAGATTTTTTCTCATCAATTTTATCAAATGTATCTTTAAGAAGAGGATTGTCTCTAGAAACTTTTCCGAAGAAGCCTAGGTTGTTTTCTAGTTTTACAATTTCTGCTTCTAAATCAGCAATTTGGTTCTTAACCTTTCTTGCTTTATCGGTAATTTGAGATTCAGAAAGTCCTTCTTCTTTTAGGTCAAATTCATTAATTCTGTTAAGCCTTAACTTATCTTTAAGTGTTTTATTAAATTCAGAATTAATAGCCATTTTATCTCTTGGTACTTTTCCTATGCTATTCCAAGAAGTTTTTATTTGTTCTATTTTTTCTACACTGCCTTCTTCGCTGCCTATTTCTTTCAATTCGTCTAGCAGTGCACGTTTTTGTTTGTAATTTTCTTTCCAATCATCTGTTTGAGCGTTGTTTTTTGCTCTAAAATTATTGAAAAAAGTGTTACAAGCTTCACGGAAATCATCCCAAACTTTATTGGTTTGACTTCTAGGAACGTGACCTATTTTTTTCCAATCTTCTTGAAGTTTTTTGAACAAAGGAACTACAATATCCCAATCTTCAGAAAGCATATTGTCTTGAGCTGTTTTTATCAGCTTTAGTTTTTCTTCTAAATTGGTGTGCTGAGAATTTTTAAGCCCTTTATAAAATTCATTTTTAGCAGAATTAAAAGCACGAAGAGCCAATTTGAAATCGTTCCAATTTTGGTTAGAAAGTTTTCTAGGAACGCTTCCTAATTTTAAGAAATCAGAACGTAGGTCTTCTACTTTTTTGATGGCTTGTTGCCAATAGTTATGGTTTGGTTCTTTAGAGAGCGCTGTAAGCTTTTTAATACTCTCTATAATTTCGTTTTTCTTGTCTAGGTTTGCCTGTTGCTCTCCTTCAATCTGAGTAAGAAGTTCAGATTTTCTTTCGTGGATTTTATTAGAAATTTCTTTGAATTCTTCCCAGGTTTTGTCACGAAATTCTTCTGCTACAGGTTCTGCTTCTTCTTTCCAAAGTTTGTGCAGAAATTGCAATTCATTCAGTGCTTTTTGGATTACAGGTTCGTGTTGTAATTCCTTCGCTCTAGCAATAACTTGGTTTCTTTTTTCTAGATTGTGTGCATATTCTTGCTCTCTGTATTCCTTGTTCAAGTCTAGCATTTGGTAGAATTGATTAAGGTGAAAAAAGTAATTATTGTTTAAATTTTTGAACTCGGTTTTAGGAACTTGACCTGCGCTGCTCCATTCTTCTTTTATTTCTCTTATTGCACGAAAGAGATTGGTATTAGCATTAGAATTGCTGTATAGATTTTTTAATTTTTCAATGATTTGCTGTCTTTTTTCTAAATTATCTTTTTGCTCTGCTTCTTGCTTTTTGTGGAAATTGTCGTATTTTTCTTTGAAAATACTATTAAGAGCGGATATTTTAGAAAGTAGAGGATGGTCGTTTTTAAAATCTGCGATTGCTTTTCCTTCAGATTCGTGCTTATGTTTCAATTCTTCTATTTCTAGATTAGCACGCTGAACGAGGGTTTCTTTTATGGCATTAAATTTTCTATGATTAGCACCAGCATCTTCAGCATTAATTAGAGCTTCTAGTTGGTTCATGAGTTCACCAGAAGTTAGTTTTTCGTGTTCGTGTTGTTCTACCACCTCATCGTGAATTTCTTCTTCTTGAGTTTCTGGTTCAGGATTTTTTTCTGGTATAATGTTTTCATTTACAGTGTTTTCTGTATTGTTTACATTGTTGTCTTGTGGTTCAGAATGCAAGTTTTCTGTAGTCATAGCAAATCGTTTTTAAAATTTAATGCTCATCAAAAACCAAAATCTATAGAGGTTTTAGCACATTTCGCCACTAAATTAAGTGTTTTTTGTGAAATATACAATTCCTTAATTCAAGATTTATTATTCAATATAAAATTGTCTTTTCAAAAGCTTAAATTTTGAAGGTTTGATGTTTTATTTTAGGAGTTCCATATTTCCCAAGCTTTTTCTGCCTGTTGCTCTAGCATATAGAGACCATTAGCCGTTTTAGCTCCTTTTTCTGCGCAGTTTCTGATGAACTTTGTATATTCTGGATTGTAAATTAAATCAATAATCAGATGATTTTCTGTAATTCCTTCAAAGGGAAAATCTAAACAATCTTCCACATTAGGATAAGTGCCAACAGGTGTGCATTGGATGATGATGAGGTTGCTTTTTACTTGGTCAGAACTTAAGTTTTCATAATTAATTTCTGTAGTTCTAGAAACCGTGAGGTATGGAATATCATTTTTTTTCAAGATATATTGTACAGCTTTGGCGGCACCTCCGTTTCCTAAGATAATGGCTGTTTTTTGGTTTTCTTTTTTGTGAAGAAGAAGTGTTTTCTCAAAGCCTATAGCATCTGTGTTGTAGCCTTTTGTTTTTCCGTTTTTTACTGAAATACAATTGATGGCGCCAATTGCCATTGCTTCGTCACTTAATTCATCTAAAAAAGGGATTATTTTTTCTTTGTAAGGAATGGTTACATTAAGTCCTTTTATGTTTTCGATTTCAAAGATTTCTTTAATGTTTTGGAGGTCTTCTATGTCAAAAATATCATAAGAGTAATTATTGAGTAATAGTTTTTGAAATTTTTGTTCGAAATATTTTTTAGAGAAAGAATAAGATATATTTCTTCCAATTAACCCAAATTTTGCTTCTGTTTCCATACATCAAAGGTAATAAAAAAGGCTGGAAAACTTTCCAGCCTGTCTTTGTATTTTTATAGAAATTTTATTCTACAATAAATTTTTGAGTAGTATTTTCTGCTTTTAAAATGTAAACACCTTTGTTTAGATTTCTGAGTTGAATGTTATTTCCTTTAGAGAAAGGATTTTCTACTACTTGAACCAAAGCACCACTAATGTTATAAATTTCTATTCTTTTTATTTTTTGAATGTCTTTACCATTTACAAAAAGAATATTGTTTTTCACAGGATTTGGATAGATATTCCATCTTACTTTTTCTACTTCGTTGGTAGATAGAGGTGAGTAGCAAGTCCAAGAAAGGTCATCAAAAGCAACTCTTCCTCTTGTTCCAGTTCCTACTGCGCTATTATCCGTAATATTTATGGTAATGTTACCAGCAATATTGATGTTTGGAATCGTGGTAGTGGTAACTGCACTGCTGTATGGTATTTGACCAACCATATCGCCATTTATGTATAAATTAAATTTTCCAGGATTACCAGAGAACTTCATTTGAGTTGTTACAGTTAAACTAGAAATACCTCCAGAAATAGTAGAAGAACTTAAAGCACCATTTTCTACTGTGATGGCTTTGTTATTAATTGTTTGGTCTGTACGAGCTGCACTAGCGTTCCAAGTAATTCCGTTGCTTGCCCAAGTTCTTGCGAGATAATTTTGGTCACCACCAGAGGTACCAGTAGGTATATTTTCAAAATTTTCTGTACCACAACTTGTAGGTGTACCTCCAGAACCAGCAAGCGTTGTTCCAGACGCTGTATTACTAGCTGAAGATAAGTTTCCGGCTGCATCTCTAGCGATTATGTAGAAATTGTATGTAGTAGAAGGGGCAAGACCATTTATAGTACCTGTGGTTCCTGAAACTGCAATTTGGAAAACACCATCTAAATAAATTTCATAAGCAGAAACACCTACATTGTCAGTAGATGCATTCCAACTTAGTGATATAGAACTTGCAGTACTGTTAGTAACAGTTAAATTAGTTGGTGTAGAAGGAGCTTCTGTATCTGTAACAGGAGTAGATCCTCCCCATACTGCAGAAACATATTCAGGGTGGTCTATATAAGGGTTTCTGTTTCCTTGGTAAGTATATGCAGCATTGTTTCTGTCAATTTCTCTTTGAGAAACAGGGTCTGCGTTATTCCAAGCTAATAATACTTGTAGTTCCCAATTCTGTAATCCAGGAAAAGCAGATCCTCCTAGCATATTACCAGTGCTAAATCCAGATAATTTTGATTCGTATCTTGTAATAAAATAAAAAATCATACGAGCAATATCGCCCTTGAATGCATCAATTGGTTCAAAAACAGTTCCGTTATAACCAGATGCAGTATTGGGACCTAATTTGGAACCATTCGTAGATGTAAAAGTAGGGGATGTAACCACGCCAAAAGGATAATTACTTCTCATACCATTAACTTTACCATCTGTAGGAGTAATGAAATGAATGTCAGAAACCATCGGAGAACTAGAATTAAAAAAACTTTGAGGAACTATATGCTCTCTGTTGTAACAGTCTCCTTCTGAACTGTAATTTCCACATTTCTTTACACCATGTTGAAAGTTATAAGTGTCAGCGCTAGACGGTTTTTCTGTGTACATGTCTAGTACGGAACCGTCATTTTCATAATATCTATCCGTATCAGTGCTTGGATAACCATTGTATAAGTTGTCATATGATTTTGCACTATGACCATTAGTGATAATAGAAGCTAATTTTGTTTTTAGTGCTGCTCCTGTTAATCCTGAGGCTCCGTCATAGTAACCAGTAGGAATTTGAGCAAGTATATATGAACTAAATATAACTAGCCCAAAAAGTAGTAATTTCTTCATTTTCTTAGTCTTAAAAATTGGATTGCGAAGTTATGTAAAAAATCCTATGAAATTTATTTTTCTAAGAATAAATTTTTATTAATTCTAGAAAATGCCCAAGAAACACTGATTCCGAAGAAAAGTGTGGTAAATGATACAATAAGGTAATTTATAGGCAGAATTCTTACAGGGAATGGTAAATCTTCTGTCGCTTTGAAAATACCTGTCTGAAGTTGCAAGTAACACATGATAGTACCTAGAGCTAAACCAGCTATTACTCCAAATACTACAATAAGTAATCCTGTGTTAAAATATATCTTCCGAAGTCCATTAATCGTAAAACCAAGAGAAATTAGAGATTTGGCTTGGTGTTTTTTATCTAATTGTAAGATGGTTACTGCACCTGCTAGATTAAATGTTGTAATAAAAATTACCAATGCAAATATAAAATAGATCATTAGTTTTTCCATATTAATCATTTTCCAGAAGGCAGCGTTTTCTTCTGCTTTTGTTTTTATAATGATATTATTACCAAGTTTTTTAAGGAGATTTTCCTTTAGTATATCTGCATTTTCTGGTTTTTTAAGTTTGATGACAATTTGGTATGCAGAATTTTTTGGTAAGTCTAGTAGGCCCGCTGTTAATTCTAGAGGTGCTATAATATAATTGTTCAGTTGGTCATTTCCTGGGAAAATTCCTGATACAAATATTTCTTTTTTATTAAAAATATCCTCTTCTTTGCTGATAATTCCTTTGCCTGGTTTCGGCATAAAAAGTGTGGCAATGCTGGTTTCGCTAGATACAGGCAAGGAAAGCCTGCTGTTAAGCTGCGCTTCCATCACTACTTCATTGAGATATTTAAAAGAAGGGTAACTGCCGTAGAAAACGTTTTTGTTTATAGGGTTTACTTTGGTATAGGCAGAATCTACACCTCTTAAATAAGCTATTTCGCCTACATTTTTATAGTCTATATATACTTTTTCTTCAATCATTTTAGAGAAATGACTGATTTCTTTTTCGTTTTTTAAAATACCAATTACTTTATTAAGATTAGGAATACTTTTGCCCTTTACACTAGATAAAGTAAGATCTGCATGAAGATTAGAGATAAATTCTTTGTTAAGATCTTCCAAGCCAGAAAATACAGAAATTATAATAAACATTGCCGCTACAGCTACCATCATAGCAAATGCTGCCAAGCCAGTAATAAAACTTACTGCCTGGCTGCCTTTTTTAGCAATTAGGTATCTTCTGGCAATGTAAAAAGACGTATTTCCTGATGCCATTTTTATAAAATAGGGTTGTCTCCCAAACCTTTTAATTCTTTTTCAATTCTTTCCACATCATCTAGGGCTGTGTCCAAATAAAAATTAATTTCAGGAATTATACGTACTTGTTTCCCCATTTTTTGCCCCATATAATTTCTATAGTAAGATTTATTCTCCTCTATTTCTTTCATAATAGGTTTTCTGAATTCCTGAGGAAAAATGCTCAAATAAATTTTAGCAATGCTTAAATCTGCAGTTACCTTCACATCAGAAACTGTAATCAGAAAGCCTTGCTTGCTCTCCGAAGCTTGTTTTCTAAAGATTTCTGCAAAATCTTCTTGTATAATTTGTGCTACTTTTCTTTGTCTGTTACTTTCATTCATGCTGCAAATTTAGTATTTTTGTTTGAGATTTAATGTTGTTAACAATTTGCATTAAATTTAAAACCATGAAAAAATCATTTATTCTCATTTTTTTGTTTTGTTTTATCTCTTTTGTTTTGGGGCAAAATAACTATCAACAATTTTTAGAATTTTATCAAAAAAATGATACGATTGCTATTGAAAAACTTTTGAATAATTGGGAAAGAAATAATCCAGATGCAGAATATTATGTTTCTTGTGTTAATTATTTTTTCAATAAAAGTAAAAAGGAGGTTTTAAGTCTTGATAAAGCGATACCTAAAAAAGAAAGTCTTGAAATAAAAGATGATAATGGAAATTCTGTCGCCTATCTTTCTTCAAAAAAATTATATGATGAAAAGATGCTTCAAAAGACATTTAAATGCTTTGATGAAGGGATTTCAAAATTTCCAGATAGGTTAGATATTCGATTTGGAAAAATTTATTCATTAGGTCAAATAGAAGATTATGAAAATTTCACGAAAGAGATTATAAAAGCTATTCAATATTCTGCAAAGATTAAAAATAATTGGCTTTGGTCAGAAAATTCAAAATATGAATCTGGTCAGAAAGGTTTTTTAAGTTCTATTCAAGATTATAATAATCAGATTTATGAGACAAATGACGATTCGTTATTAAAATATATGAAGCAAATAAACGAGGAGGTTTTAATTTACTATCCTGATAGAGTGGAAAATCTTTCTAATCTATCAATAGTATCTTTAATTTATAAAAATTATGATGAAGCTTTAACTTATCTGTTAAAGGCAGAAAAACTTTCTCCTGAAGACTTTATTGTTTTGAATAATATTGCATACACTTATAAAATGAAAAATGATAAAACAAATGCTATCAAATATTATAATTTAGTGAAGAAGCATGGAGATGAGAGTGCTAAAAATCAAGCAGACAAGGAACTAAAAAAATTGAGTCAACAATGAAAATAGAACATCTTGGCATAGCCATCAAGAATTTAGAAACATCAGACCATTTATTTGCAAAATTATTAGGAACATTACCCTATAAACAAGAAGCAGTAGAAAGAGAAGGTGTAAAAACATCTTTCTTTATGGTTGGCGAAAGTAAGATAGAACTTTTGGAAGCTACCAATCCAGAAAGTCCTATTGCCAAATTCATTGAAAAAAAAGGTGAGGGAATTCATCATATTGCTTTTGCAGTAGAAGATATAAAAGCAGAAATTGAAAGATTGAAAGCTGAAGGTTTCATATTTATTTCCGAGGAACCAAAAGATGGAGCAGATAATAAACTGGTAGTTTTCTTGCATCCTAAATCCACCAATGGAGTTTTAGTAGAACTTTGTCAAGAAAAACCTTAAAAATATTTTGTAATATCTGAAAAAATCTTAAATTTGCACACTCATAAAAACAAAGGAATTTATTTCTAAAGTTTTTGGCCTTGTAACTCAGTTGGTTAGAGTAGCTGACTCATAATCAGCAAGTCCTTGGTTCGAGCCCAAGCTGGGCCACATTGGTTATCAAGTCTTTACGATAAATCGTAAAGACTTTTTTGTTTTATCACGAACATTTTACGAACAATTTGTATTTAGATTGGTTTATTTTTGTTATTATTTTTCTTTATTTTTGTAATAATTAAAAACCTAAATTATGGATTTATTAATTTATTTCTGGTTACTAACTCTTTTTCTATTCCTTTATAATCTTGGAAGAGTTTATTTTACGGTAGTTCCTGTTGTTAATAATTGGATAGGGACTGAAAAGTGGGGCTATTATAAAGGATTGGATAAACAGAAATTTTTGATATTTCTATTTATCATTTTTTTGTCGGTCACTTTTGCTTTTATTTTTATTCCTCAAGTGTTTAAGAGCGAAAGTTGGTTTGATGCAATTTATTTAATTGGTATTAGTTTGTTATTGCAGATGTCCATGACTTTTATTTTAGAAAAGAAAGCTCCAAATTCTCCTACAGCAATGCTTAAAAATTTCATTAATCATGACTTTGAGTTTAAGATAGACAATACTAAAGAAATTAAAGAGGCAGAAAGTATTAATATTAATAAATCTGTCAAAAAACGAAGTTTTCAAAATAGAAGGCAATTTATTAGAAACAAAGCTGTTATAGGAGTTGTCAAACAAGCTATTAATAGTAACAATGAAATCAAGGAGATAATAACAACCAATATATTTTCACTTGCACAGTCAGAATTTGTTTTTGAAGTTAAGAAAAGTTCAAATATTATTCTGTCCAATGTAATTGCCGAATATTCTATTTCACCAGAATCATGTGATGTATTGAAAGACTTTTTATATAGAAATAAAATTTCAAGGAAAATTATTTTTACCAAGTCAGCAAAAAATGGTACAAGTGTTAAAGAAATGTTTCAATTTTTCTCCTCTTTCACAAACATTTTTGATATGTATAGGGATGACAAACTTACACAAGCTAAAGTTGTAAATATAATGAATGAAATCGTTGTTGGTACCTATAAAAACAAATTAAAAGAGAATCCTATAAGTAAGGATAATGTTTCAACTTATGTTCCAAAGAAAAATTTAGGTGTTAAGAATGGGTAAAATAAGCCATTCTTAACTTGTTTTTAATGATGTAATTTATTGTTTTTAAGATTATTAAAAGCAACTAATTGTTGCTTTTATTTTTTTTATATCAAACAAAATAAATTATTCACCCTATTGCATAGGTTTTTTCTTTATACTATTTTATTTTACAAAAATTTTTCTTGTCGCTTTTAGGTGGCGTTTCCATACTATAATATCTTGGTCACAACAAAATTCAACAATATGAAAGACCAAGAAAGATTACAGTTACTTGAGACCCAAGTTTCTGTTCTAGTTAATTCCCAAAAGGAATTTACCTCCAAAGCACTACAACTTTTAGCTTTAAGTGCAAAAACTATTTATTCTAAAGAAGAAGCCGCACTGTTTCTAAATCTTGACCCTGATTATCTCTATCAATTGAAGTTTCATGGCAAGTTGAAGGCTTACAAAAAGAAGGGACAAAAGAAAATTTATTTCCGTAAAGAGGATTTAGAGAATTATTTACTAGCGGAGTCAGAAAATGACGATGTTAATAATTATGAAGAATTTGAAGATCAAATAACTTCTAAATGGAAAAAATAAAAGCGAATATTATAAAAAAAATCAAAATGACTTTTTAAAAGACAAACTTAATTTTTTCAATACTATATATTTAAGATGAAAGATAAAATTCCCTATATCCGAGTTGGAACAACCTACTATAAACTGATAGAAAGACCACAAATTTCAGGTGACAAGACGCTTACTTTAACCAAGTGGTCTAGAGAAACTATAATACACGACCACAATAAGAAATATATTTTTGACATTCCAAAATATGATGGCTTTTGTTGCATTCCCAATCATTTAAATTATCAAAAAACCGTTGATAATTTCTACAATATATACAACGAAATTCCATATCATCCTTCTTTATCCAAAGTAACAATTGAAAAAATACCTTTTACCATTTCTTTTCTTGAGCATATTTTTGGTAAACAAATCGATTTAGGAATAGATTACTTAAAAATTCTACTAGAAAAACCAACGCAAATTTTGCCAATACTTTGCCTCGTTTCCAAAGAACGTGCAACTGGCAAAACTACTTTCCTAAAATGGCTAAAAGAAATTTTTGGGCTTAATATGACCTACATCAAAGGTGATTCATTTAGTAGCCAGTTCAATTCTGACTGGGCTTCTATGCTATTAATTGCTATAGACGAAGTTTTTTTTGACCGCAAAGAAATTACTGAAAGATTGAAGTATTTATCTACCACCAATAAAGACAAGCTAGAAAACAAAGGAAAAGACCGAGAGGAAATCGATTTTTTTGGAAAATTTATTTTGTGTTCCAATAACGAAGACAATTTCATACAGATTGACGAAAACGAAATTCGCTTTTGGATATTGAAAATAAATCCTTTAAAATCTGAAAACACAGATTTTTTGGAGCATCTAAAAAGTGAAATTCCAATGTTTTTAAATTTCTTGATAAATAGGCCATTTTTCTCATCAAGAAAAACAAGGATGTGGTTTGCTTCAGAAGAGATAAAAACCAAAGCATTACAAAAATTAGTATTCAAAAATGCCAACAAATTAGAATACAAAATGGTAGAACTTTTGTTTGAGTTTTTTGAATCGAATGATGAGGATGAAATCAATGTAGTTCCACAAGACATTCTAAATATGCTTACTAAAATGTTCAAGCAGACTTATTTTACAAGAAATGATGTCCGAAATATCCTTAAAGACAAATGGAAATTAGAGCCACAGAAAAATGGATTAACCTATATAAGATATGACATTGACTACTCTGGAATTTTTTATCAAAATAATTCTGTAGGACGCTATTTTACTATTCCTAAAAATTTTATAACAGCTAAATCTGTTGATTTGTTGAATTAACTGCTTAATGAAAAGAAAATCAAATAAATAACACTTCAACAAACCTCTCAACAAACTAAAAAACATAAATATTTGTTGAGCTTTTGTTGAGCAAAATAATTCCACTTTGTTGAATTGTTGAACTTTTGTTGAGTTAATAAATATTTATTAATCAAATTGTTATGGTGTTTTCTCAACAATTCAACAAAAAATCACCTATCACTAACTCGTAAAAAACAACATGATGAATTGCAAACAATTTAACTCCATTAAGTTGGAAGAAGTCCTTGTTTCTCTCGGACACCATCCAACGAAACAAAATGAAAAAGAAGCTTGGTATCTCAATCCTTTCTCCACAGAAACCCAAGCCTCTTTTAAACTCGATAAAAGAAACAACGTTTGGTATCTTCATTCACAGGGAATCGGTGGAGCTAATATTGATTTTATGGCGAAATATCTAAACACATCAATAAAAGAAGTCCTGGAATGGGCAGAAAAGCAAAATTTTTCTTCTTTTCAACAGCAGAATGTTATTCATTCAATAAATTCAAAACCAAATTATCAAATCACAAAAATTAGAGAACTCCAAAACGAACATCTTAAAAGCTATCTTCATCAAAGAGGACTTTCACAAGTAGTATATCCATTAATTAAAGAAATTCATTTTACTATTAGTGAGAAAAACCTTTACGCTATAGGTTTTGAAAATCGTTCTGGAGGTTGGGAACTCAGAAATTCGTTTTACAAAGGTTCTTTATTGAGGAAAGATATTTCAATTTTTAATTTTAACAATGAAAATGAAAACCAAAGCCAAAATCAAAATCAAAATGAAACAGGAAAAAGCATAGTCGTTTTTGAAGGATTTATGGACGCTTTGTCTTTTGTTGAGATGAAACCGTTTTTCAATGGTGATTTATTAGTAATGAATTCCATTTCACTCATAAATAAAACCAAAGAGCATTTAAAAAAATATTCTGAAATCCATTTGTTTTTAGACAATGACAAAGCAGGAGAAAATTGTAAAAATTCAATTTTAAATTCATTTCCAGAAGCCAAAGACCATTCCGAAATTTATTTTCCGCATAAGGATTTGAATGAATATTTGCTTTCCAAAATTAAAACAAAAATCGAAATTCAACTACAAGACGACTTAAAGTTAAATCAAAAAGAACAAGAAAGCGAATCTATTGAAGTTAATCAAATTTACAAAAGAAAACGTTGATAATGCGGATGCTTATTTTTCATCAACTATATGCAAGAGTTAGGAGCTCATTCGCAACTTTGAAGGTCGCGATACTCTCCCAACAAAGTTTCTTCTTCGCTCTGCGAGGCTTTAAGCTGTAAAAAATAGTACAAGGTTCAATCTTCTTAACCTGTATAAAATAATGCAAGGTCATTGTAAAAGCTGCATAAAATAGATACAGGTTGCTAGGTAACCTGAGTAAAAAAGATACAGGTTTAATCATCATCAAATTTAAGAAAAATGAAGACATCAATCAATTTCAAAGCCGTAAAATTCGATTCCGAGATTCATAATTTCAGAAAGAAATCCTTTGATTATATCCGCAAAGATTTAACTCGTAAAAATGAATATTGGATGGAGCAAAAAATTGCAGACCGACTGTTAAAAATAGAAAACTATTGCAAAGAAAAATCGGGCAGAAAATTACAGAAAAATGCAATGCCAATTCGGGAAGCGGTTGTAGTAATTAAAGAAAATACCACGATGCAGGATTTACACAACCTATCAAAAAGATTGGAAGAGGAACTGAAAATCCGAATTTTTCAAATTGCCATACATAAAGATGAAGGACATTATGATAAAGACACCAAAGAATGGAAACCGAATTATCACGCTCATTTAGTAGCAGATTGGCAGGATTTGGAAACAGGAAAAACATTGAAACATCAATCTTTTCATTATTCCAAAATGCAGGATTTAGCAGCAGAATGTTTGGAAATGGAAAGAGGTATTTCAGGTTCATTAGCCAGATTGGAAGCGGTTGAATTTAAAATCAAAAAAATAGAAGAAGAAATAACAGTTTTGGAAGAAATTAAACGTGAACTCCATTCCGAAATTGACTCCAAAAAAGAAGGGGAATTCATCGTTAAAGAAACAGACTTTCTTGGTTTTCAGAAAATAAAAACGGATAAAACCATTGAAAATTACAAAAAGGCTATCAAATCCAACAACCTCCAACTTCTTAAAAGCAAAACCGAACTAGAATCAAAAGAGAAACAGATTGTAGAACTGAAAACAAAAATTGAAAGCCTGAAAAAAGAAGTTTTCTTTTTCAAAAGCAAAAACTCCGCTCTCTTGACCAGTGAAGCTGTTTTTGCCGTTGAAAAGAAAAAATATCTGGATTCAGTTGAGAATACACTTAAAAAAGCCATTTTACAAGAAAGTATAAAAATTCCGAATCTGCAAAATCTAAATGATGCAGAACGAAAAAATAAAATGATTGAGATATTGGAAAAAACATCAAAAGAAAATCACATTCCTTTTTCGGCTTTTGAGGAGGTTTTTAAGGATTCTGAGAAAAAGGCAAAAATTTTTGCATTGCTTCGGTTCGGAGAAAACAAAAATAATCAGTTTGAAGAGACCAAAATAGAAAGAAAGAATAAGTTAGGACGGTAAAAACAATTTATGATTCAATATCTGAATTAGTGTTTTCATCAGTACAAAGTCGAGCTAAGTTTATTTTTTTCAAATTGATTCATCTATTTTCATTTCTAAAATTCTTCAAATCACCTCAATTAATGTATTCCAAATATATTAATCTTATGAACCTCTCCAATTTTTATACTATTTAGTTTTGAAAAGTAAATTCTGAATAAAAAGGAATAGCTACGCTTCCTGTAGCTATTCCAAACCAATAAAAACAATCTTCTATTCTTCTTGAAAAAGAAATAAAGAAGAAATTTGTAAAATCAAATATAGAAAAAAAACATAATTAATATTGCTAATATCTTCTTCTGCATTAATTTTAATTTTCTTTTAAGGTAAAGAAAGCCTCAATATATTTACCTCTTTTTATATAGTTTATGATATAAAATTGCCTACTAACAAGTTTTCAATAGCTCAATCTTGTTTAAAATTTGTAAATATTTATCCATTTCACTAATCTCAAAAGCAGAAAAAGCAAATTTTCGAGCCTTAAAAACACCAAAAAACACTAAAAAAAGATAAAAAACTACAAATTATGACCGTTATTTTATAAAAAACAACAAGAAAATTCAAAAAAAATGATTAACATAATATTTCCACTAATCAAATTTTAGTATTAATCAATTTTCTATTTTACAAAAATTAAGTACTGATATTCAGTAAAATAAAAAATAATCACACCCGTTTTGTGTGATTATTTTGTTTTATAAAATTAAATATTATGTTTAATTATGATAAAACTCACTGTTTTAGTGTGTTGGTAAGTATATATAATTGTTCTACATTAATCGCAACTAAAAACATTGAAAACACATTTAAGATAAATTACTTTCATTTTTTGAAGGCATAAAGATTAATAATTAAACGTGAGAGTTTCTAAAAAAGACATTCGTCGATTTTTAAATTTCTCAAGTTTTCCATATAAAAACCATTTTCTATGAAACAGTTTTACATCAGCTTGTTTATTCTAGTCGGGATGACAAGTAAAGCTCAAGTCATTTTTACTTATGATGACTCTGGCAATCAAATCTATAGAGGCACAGCCTCCGGAACAGGCAGAATGGCAAGTAGCACAGAGAGCACTTCTATTCCTACACTAGCCGACCAAATAGCAAACAAAATTCAGACAGTACCAGTTCCAGTAAAAACTGTTCTTAACGTAATCTGGGAGCAAGATATCAAGGACTATATTGTTAAGATAGACCTTTTAGCCTATAATTCATTTCAGATTATGGAAACCGTGGATGTTAAATCCAAGATGGGAAATTCTTATGTTTTTAATATGAGCAATTATCCTTATGGGGTTTATTATTTAAGATTCTATCTATTAGATGGAAGTATTTACAATAGAACAATAACCAAGAACTAAAAAATCATATGAAAAAATTATACTTACTATTACTATTAGGAATTTATAATTTTCTAATAGCCCAAACCAGTTTTCATGATACCACGGGAAGTATAGAGGTAAATGGAGGGGGACAGCTTCAGTACACCCTACCTATTGCTTTACCTCCAGGGATAAAAAGTATTGCTCCTCAAATCAATCTTGGCTATATCAGTGGTACAGGGAATAGGATTGCTGGGTATGGTTGGAATATTTCTGGAATCACAAGTGTCACTAGAATGGGCAAAACTATAGAAAAAGATGGTGAAGTAAAAGGAATTCAACTTAACAATACTGATTTTTATAGTTTCAACGGACAAAGATTAATTCTAAAATCTGGTAGTGGAGCGAATGGAGGTGATGGAGCAGAATATGTAACAGAAAAATATTCTAACATAAAAATAAAATCATTAGGCACAATTTCTGGTCAAACTTGGCAAGGACCAGAATATTGGGAAGTTACTTTTGAAGATGGTTCACAAGCTTGGTATGGTGCCACCACTACAGGAACAAGTAGTGCGAGAACGCCTATTGAATATAATATTGTAAAATGGAAAGATGCACAGGGCAATTATATTACTTATAACTATACTCAAGCTAATAATGTAGCAGTAGTAAGCAGTATTCAATGGGGAGGAAATGAAACAATTGGAAAATCTCACTTTAATCAGATTATTTTCAATTATGCAACGAGAGATTTAAAAGAACAATCTTATGTAAATGGAGTAAGCTTTATCCAAGATAAAATTCTGTCTAATGTCGTAGTAAATACAAATGGTTCACAATTTAGAAAGTATCTTATTGAATATACTAAAGACCCCAACGGTAATCAATATCAGTTTGTAAATAAAATTACCGAATACAATGCTGCAAATGAAGCAGCAAATCCTGTAATTTTTGAACAGCAGAAGGATAAAAACACTTCTACATTGGGGAATAATAATGCTTTTAACTTTGATGATGTTAAGTTGTCTGGAGATTTTGATGGAAACGGAGTAATTGACAACATTGTATTTACAGGTTCAAAACAGATAACTTGTACTAGCCCTGCTCCTAATATTTGTTATTTTAGTAATGGAACAGCAACAGTTGACGGAAGTTGCAGTAATTGCTCTGTAACAACAAATTACAGTCCAGCTGGTTATTATGTACAACTGGGTGGAACTTATTACTTGGGAGCAACAGATGTTTTCAAAGATGCAACTGTTATTACTATAAAAGATTCGCAAAATAGACTTTTAAATAACAAAGGATTTGCTTATTATAAAATAGACCCAGCTACTCAAAATATTACTATTTATTATTATGCAATAGATCTAACGAAAAAAATAAGTTCATATTATGATTTAATTACACCGCAAAATGCTTTACAATTAATATCTACCAAAGTAATTACAAAAGCAGAATATGATGAAACAAGTCATACAAATGATGGTTCGTATATGTCTGATACTTATACAAGTATCGGAAAATTGTATGAATATGATTTAGAAGCTGATGGTGTTCCAGAATTATTATTATTAAAACAAAATACCACTACAGAAACAGTTTGTAATGATGGCGGTGGCGGTATTCAATTATATAAAGCTGCAAAAAGTAAACAAACTCTTAAGAGCAATGAATCTGTAACTCAGAGAATAGCACCAGGAGGAGACTGTCAGTATTACGATTACAATTCTTATTACTATATTTTGATTAAGCAAGACAGCAGTTTTCCTTATACTCAAGTTTATTCAAGTTCTAGTAAAGATGTATTAAAGGATGCTGTCTATGGAGACTTTAATGGAGATGGGATTGTTGACATTGGTAGTGTTTCAACTACAAGCACTAAAAAGCCATATTCTTACACATCTACAATTTCATTTGGCAATCCTACTGTAACTGATCAGGTTCCTGTTAGCAATATTTATTATTATAACATAACTAAAGACTTATATAATAACTTTTCTTTTACTTATATTGATGGTTATCAATTTGATGGCAAGACTGAGGATTTACAAGTTGGGGATTTTAATGGAGATGGTAAATCTGATCTTTTTGCTAAGACAGATATGCATACTATAAGCAGAGGGTTTAGCTCACGCGGAAATTATGTTATTAATATTAACACTGGTAAAGGGTTTGTTCCTTCATTTTATGGTGAAAAATTTTTTGCTACGAAAACAGAGACAGGAGGTACTTATCGTAATTATAGCGTAGCAAAAGTTCTTGATATAAATAATGATGGAAAGTCTGACATTGTTAATTTTGTCACCTGGTATGAAATAAATAAGCCTACCATCAATTGGGTTAGAGCTGATGAAGTAAGTGGTTATGAAAATGGTAATATGCTTTTTACTCCAAAAGAAACTATTATAAACCAAAATTCAGGAAATTATATTTTTCAAGAAGTTTTAGGTAATTTTATATACAGACAGTACAATACAAGATTCTTAATTTATGGTAAGTCTCAAACTTCCTGGATACCTAGTCAATTCTGGGCATATGACCATAAATCTGACATTCAAAGTAATAAGATCATTGGGATAAATCAAGGGGACTTAAAAACAGAGATTGCTTATTCTACATCAAATTTTATCCCTGTAACCAATACTCTAACATATCCTTACCTAGAAAGCTCTATACCTGAGAAATTTGTAGTAACTGGCTTAGGTCAAGTTCTCGCAACCAATTATGGAACTAATACTTATAGATATCAATCTTTCTTGTACAAAGGTTTTACTGCTCACCTACAAGGAAAAGGAGTTGTTGGCTTCCGTCAAACCGCACGTTCTTCTTGGTATGCAACTGGTTTTGAAAACACCATGGTGTGGTCAGGAACTGAAATAGATCCTCTAAACGAAGGATTGCCTATCAAAGAATGGTCTATCAAAACCAATGATGTTACCAAAGTATTTCCTAGTAACATTGACTTAAATAACACGAGTCTATTATCTGTAAAATTAACCACATATGATATTAGCACTTTAGCAAATGGTGTAAAAGTAATTCTTCCAAAAACTTCTACCATCAAAGATTTTTTAAAAGACGTTACTTCAGTTACTTCTATGACTTATGGTAACTACTACTTACCAACACAAACAATTACCAATGTCAATAATAATTACTCTATATCAACCACAGATTTAGCTTATATTCATAATTTTACGGGTATAGGAAAAGATTATTACATAGGCAGGCCTAGCTCCAAAACAGAGACGGTATATTATCAGCTCACCAGTGACACTAAGTCGGCTAAACAAGAATATACATATAATGCTAACAATCTTTTAGAAACACTTAAAACGTGGAACAGAGACAATTCAGGTTGGTTATTAGAAACTTACACATACGATACAGGAAATGCTACTGGTTTTGGAAATATTACAAAAAAAGTAATTTCTAATAGTGTAGATACCAATACCATTACCGAAGAAGCCACTTTTGATACTTTGGGTAGATTTGTAATCAGCAAGAAAGACAATCTAGGATTGATTACCAATATTACTTATAATGATTGGGGGCAAGTTCTAACTCAGACCGATCCTTTTGGGGTAGTTCTTACCAATACCTATGATAATTGGGGAAAAGTATTGACCTCTAAAACCAATCTTTCTGCTACAGCAACTTATGCATACGAAAAACTAAGCAATGGAGACGCAAAAGTAACTGAAACGGCTGCTACTGGTGCACAAAAAATTACCTATACCAATAAATTAGGTCAAGTCTATAAAACATCAACTAAAGCATTCAAAACAGCAGGTTCTTTTATCTCTGTCGAAAGTCAGTTTGATGCCATAGGTAGAAAAACAGCAGATAGTGAACCTTATTTTGAAGGTTCAGGAGCTTCAAAATGGAATACTGTAGAGTATGATGAGTATTCCAGACCTAAAAAAGTAACTTCTTTCACAGGTAAAATAGTAGAAACTACTTACAGCGGTAGAACTGCAACCGTTACAGAAACCAATGCTACAGGAAGATTTAAAAAACAAACTGTAGATGCTATTGGTAAAATTATTTCTGCCGAAGATAAGGGTGGTGTCATTAATTTCAAATACAATGCAGCAGGAGAAAATACAGAAGCAAAATACGATACTAACGTTGTAACCAATACTTATGACGCTTGGGGAAGAAAAACGGAATTTTATGACCCTTCTAATGGCAAATATACGTATGAGTATAATGATGGCTTTGGTAAACTAACCAAAGAAACAAGTCCTTCTCTTGGCTATAAACAATATGCTTATAATAACAAAGGACAACTTGTTACACAAACGGAATATTTATCTAAAAACAATGTAATCCTTACCAATAAAACCATTACTTATTCCTATAACACTAAAGGTCAAATTACAGGTAAATCTGGTACTTCTTTAGGCAAATCTTTCAACTCATCGATAACTTATGACACCTACGGAAGGCCTACTGCTAATACAGAGAATAATGTTACAGATGGTAAATCTTTTTTTCAAAATAATATTTCTTACGATACTTACGGTAGGATACAATCATATTCTAAAGGATTGACTTCATCAGGCACTACAACTGTGGTTAATATACAGCAGGTTTATGATTCTTGGAGTGGTGCATTGTATCAACTAAAAAATATTGTTAATGGCAATGTCCTTTGGGAACTGCAAACCACCAATGCGAAAGGACAAACTCTTACCGAGAAATTAGGAGCTGCTAATATTACCAATACTTATGATGCGAATAACTTCTTAAGCAGTATTCAACATTCTTCTTCTGTTAAATCAAATATTTTGAGTATCTCTTATTCTTTTAATGCAATTAAGAATGAATTGAATAGTAGAACTACTGGGGGAGATTTTAATATTACGGAGAACTTTACTTATGATACCAATAATAGATTGTCTTCATGGACGAACCCTGTAACAAGTCAGTTATCATATAATATTTATGATGCTAAAGGCAGAATTGTATATAACGAACAAGTAGGAAATATACAATTCAGCAATGCTCAAAGCATTTATAGACCTTCGGGAATGACACTTAATACCAATGGTGTTGCAAATTATGATAACCAAGGGACACCTACAAGTACACTAATACAAAGCATTACATATAATGAAAACAATGACCCGATCAAAATTGACGGAGTAAAAGGAGATTATGCTTTTGATTATGGCTTGTCAGAAAGCAGACAAGTGATGTACTATGGAGGTAATTTTACCACCAACTCTGGTGCTAGGTATATTAAATATTATAATGAATCTGGGGATACAGAAATTATACTAGATACCCAGACTGGTAAAGAAAAACACATTCTATATATAGGTGGTACACCATATGAAAGTAATATTGTATATTTGAAAAACTATACAGAGACGAGTGGTTCTTTTAAATTTTTACACAAAGATTACTTAGGCAGTATCTTGGCGATTAGTGATGAAGCGGGTAATAAACTTGAACAAAGACACTTTGATGCATGGGGTAATATTACCCATCTTAAAATTGGCAATAGCGCTACCATTACCGATAGAAATACCATTAAAAATACAGAATGGCTGCTAGACAGAGGCTACACTTCTCATGAACATTTAAAAGAAGTAGAGCTCATTCATATGAATGGTAGGCTGTATGATCCATTATTAAGAAGATTTTTAAACGCTGATGAAAATATACAAGATTCGCAAAACACCCAAAACTACAATAAGTATGGGTATGTGATGAATAATCCATTAATGTACAGCGATCCTGGTGGAGAGTTTATATTTACCTTACTTACAATACTAACTGGACAATGGTATTTATTGCCAATTGCTATAGGTGCGGATATAGGTATGATACAAGGTGCAGCGATGGGCGGGTGGAATTTTTCCTCTCCACAAACTTGGGGTTACATGTTAGGAGGAGCTCTTATTGGGGGCGCTTCTGGTGCTGTAGGGGCTTGGGCTGGACAAGCTGCTCTACTTGCATCAGGTGTCAGTGGTGGAATATTAGGAGGTATAATTGCAGGAACTGCTGGTGGTGCTGTAGGAGGAGCTATTTCTGGTGCTGGATTTTCTGGTATGGCAGGACAAAGTATGGGAAGAGGTCTGGTTCAAGGTATGATTTCAGGTGCAATTGGAGGTGCTGTAATTGGAGGTGTAGTTGGAGGCGTACAGCAAGGTTTAGCCAATGCAAAAGTCACCAATACAGGAATTGGTACTAAAGGAAATATGTGGACAGGAGCTAAAATTGCTGATGGTAGAGGAGCATGGTCTTTAAATAATACCCCAAAAATTGAACCTCCAAAAGTTGAATTAAGAAAGTTGCCTAAGATTAGTACAGAAGAACTTATAAAAGAGAGTATAGAACCAGGGGGCAGTGGCAATCTAAAAATTTCTGAATCTGGAGACTTAAAAGTTATCCCAAAACCCAATGAAATTATTAATAGCGTCAAGGAGTTTGATTATATTAAAAATTTTGATGACAAAATTCTTTTAAATGGAGATTTAAATATTTCGCAATCTGATTATGACTTACTATTCCAGTCATATTCAAAAATAGGAGAGCCACTCCCAAATGGAGGAATTAAATTTAATTATTTAGATATTTATGAAGGAGGCATTTATATCTCTCGTTCGGGTGGTATTCCAACTATGCAAATTAATAACATTAATACTGGTTGGCAGTATAAAATAAGATTTAATATAAAATAATGGAAAAAAGAATATTGGAGTATTTAGCCGAATTAGAAACTTCAGGTGATACAAATTATAAGCATTTAATAAAATATGCCGATATAGAGTCTTTACCATATTGGATAGAAAAAAGAAATTCATTTTTTGATCTAGAAATATTTATACCAAATAAAGATTATTTAGGCATATTGAATGTACACCCTAATGGCAATTTCGTTGGTGAAGATAAATTTAATGAAATAAAAGATTTAATCACCTTATTTTCTGAAGACTATTTTTGTTTTCTTACAGATTTTCTTACAATTAATTTGTTAAATGGAGTTTTATTAAAATTTCCTAAGAAGATAAAATGGAATGAGTTTTCAAATAATCAAATATTTTTTGGAGAGGGCTTTTTTTTTACTGGAATTCCAGATTATTTTTGGCTGGGAGAAAAATGGCTTCGACAAGTTTTCGCATATGAAAGTGATATATATATTCCTAAATATAAAAAAACCATTGATTTTCCAGCAGAATTAATAATTGTTCATCAAAATAATTTTGAAAAGATAAAAGAAATTTATGCTCCTAAATATGGGATAATAAACCCTATATTAAGTCATGCAAAATTTCTTGAAACAATATTTGAAGTGGAATATAAATATCTTTTAGCAGATAATATTTATATCACAGAGGGTTCATTAAATTTTCTTAAAGATCAAATTTTTAATAATGACGGTAATGTATCAAATATGTTGATTTGATGCCTGGCTCCCTCCCACGAACAGAAGTTTCAATAAAAAACATCTGAGAATGAGAAATGACTTTGTTAATGGGGTTTAGAGAATGGGTAATGTATCAGATGTGTTGATGAAAGAAATTTAATGGTAAGAAATGGAAAAACACAATCAGGTAAACAACGCTATTTGTGTAAAATATGTAAAACCACAAGAGTAGCAAATTATACTTACAGTGCTTATCAAATCAATATTGATCAACAAATTGTTTTACTAACCAAAGAAGGTTTAGGCATTAGAAGTACGGCAAGGGTCTTACAAATTTCCACCACAACTTTATTAAAAAGGATTTTATTGATTGCAAAAAGTATTAAACAACCAATGATTCCTATTGGTAAAGAATATGAAGTTGATGAGCTATGTACTTATCTAGGAAACAAGAACAGGAGAATTTGGTTAGTTTGTGCTTTGGAAAGATTTTAAACCAAAAGATTTACATGATAAGCCTATTACACTCTATGAAAGAGAGGCTCTTCAAGTAGATGAAAATGGCAACTGGAAGTGGCCATCAAACAATGGTGCAATTTCTGGTACAGAAACAACAGCAACTCTAAAACCTGGTTATCATTTTGATAGATTTGGTAGTACAAATGGAACTTATGCCTCACCATTGGGAACTTCTTATGCAGAGAGAGCACTTATGCCAGGTACTTTTAACAAAGACTATTATGTTTTCGAAGTGATTAAAGAGTTAAATGTTGAGAAATCACTTGTATTACCATGGTTTGGACAGCCAGGACGTGGTATACAGTTTAGGTTCAATGTACAATTACAAAAACTTATTGATGATAAAATAATTAGACAAGTATTCCCATGACAAATGATATATTAAAAAATTTTGAAAATGAAATAGCCAGACTAAAACAAGAGTATAATATAAATTATAGTTCAATACCATATTTTGGGAAAGCATCTCCATTAGAAGTAATTAACCAAAAGAATTTTGATAAATACAATATGGAGTTTCAAATTTACATTGAGGATAATTATTATAATTATGTATATATTGAAGCTGGGAGAAACCCTATTCCAAACATGTTATGTAGAACAAAAGATGCTGATGAATTGAAGTACAATGTTCTCAAAAATTTATTTAGTTTTAATGCTGATATTGAAGCAAGAAGAGAACGTAAGAGTAAGCATGAAATTATGTTATCATTCTTTAAAAAAATTAATAAAGCTTATGCATTAAAATATGCTGAAGAATACAATTTATAAAAAATAAATGAACAAAACATCTCTTATTAAAATCCAAAAAATTGTAAATGAATTATTTGAAAAATTAAAATGTAAATTATCTGAAAATTCCTTTCCAACATATGGAAAACAAGAAGATTGTGCCAGACCAAATATTGAAATTGATGATATAGGGTATTATCATTATATTACGATGGAGAGAGGACAAGAATTGGAAAATAAAAAAACACGTGATTTAAATGAATTATTATATTGGATTTTTGAAGTAATTACGCTGGAAATTGCCTTAGATTATGAAATGAAAAATAGAGATGAAAAATTAGATGGTCGTAGAATTTGGTTTAGCAAACAAGAGGAGCTATTAGGGTTGATTGATAATGAATGGAAAAGGAAAAAATCATTAGATCATTCAAAAATTTTAATTGAATACCCATTTTCAAAATAACTCAGCTCTCCAAAGGAAATACTTAGGGGTAGATAAAAATAAAACATCATACTTGAAAACACATGATAGGTAATGCTCCAAACTTAGTGATAAAAATATTTTAAACTTTAATTTACTGATAATCAACACGCAAATAAGATTTTAATATGATAACAACAAGAGTAGGCTTTGCCTACTCTTGTTGTTTTTAATCCAAAAAACATATCCTAAATGATTGAGAACCATACCACATGCTCCAGAGTTAGTGAGACTAAGATATGCCCTTTTTGTTATTCGCAAAAAATCATTAGAAACGGACATACTAAAACCCATAAACAGCAGTATTACTGCAAAGCATGTCACAAAAGATTTTTAGATTATTACACCTACAATGCCTATAAGCCAAGCATTAACATTCAAATCATCCAACTCACCAAAGAAGGTCTCGGCATTCGTTCTACAGCAAGAGTTTTAAAAATTTCCGTTACCACGGTTCTCAAAAGGATTGTTATGATCGCAGATGGTATTAGAAGACCTACTTTGTCTTTCAGAAGAAAATATGAGACAGACGAGGTAAGGTTTTATATTAGAAGTAAGAAAAATACAGTGTGGTTAGTTTATGCAATAGATAAAGAAACTAAAGAAGTTGCTAATTTTCATATTGGCAAGAGAAATAATAAAACATTAAATGCGGTTATTAAAACCTTACTCAATTCAAAAGCACAAAAAATTTACACTGATAAATTTCAAAATTATAAATATCTTATTCCAAAAAACTTACATTCAGTAAAACTATTTTCTACCAATTATATAGAAAGAAAAAATCTAACAATAAGAACACATCTAAAGAGATTTCAAAGAAAAACAATTTGTTTTAGCAGAAGTACTTACATCACTATTGCTATTCTAAAAATTTATTTTTGGCTGTAAAGAATTTGTTTAAAATTTTATAGAATAATATTTTCAATTACACTATCTAATTTATTTTCGGGTAAAGTATTCAGGTAAGACATTGTAGAGTGTATGTCTTTGTGTCCTAAGGCTTCACGAATAATCTCTATTGAGATATTATTAAATTTTAAAATAGTAGCAAAGGAGTGTCTTGCACAATAATAAGTAATATGCTTGTTTATTTTGCAGCCTGCTACAATGTCTTTAAGAAAAGGATTGATGAATTTACCTAAATATTTATTTTTCTTATTCTGTATGTAGTTTGGAGCAGGCTCATTCTCTTTCATTATACTAAAAATATATTTTGAATCTTCATTTGAAGAATATTTGTTCATAATGTCCTTAATAAAATGATTCACTTTAAAAGTAACTAAAACACCCGTTTTTCTCCTAACATAGGTAATATGATCTTTTGAAATAGAAGATTTTGTAAGTAAAATCAAATCTACAAAATTAATTCCTCGAGCATAATAACTTAGTAAAAACATATCTTTGGCAAATTGTTCATTCTTATTTTTGCACTCATAATTTTTAAATAATTGAATCTCTTCTTCAGTCAAAAATTCTTTTTTGCTTGTGTCCTTAATTTTTGAGATCTTAAATTTTTCAAAAGGATAAAGATTTTTAGGAATAATTCCTCCGTTAATTGCTTTATTAAAAACAGCTCTAATTGTTCTTGTTCTTATTCCTATTGTAGCATTTTTATTTCCTATAGAAGTTAAATGTGAAACATAACGAAGTAAGGCAAGGTAATCAATCTCTTTAAAAGTAATTTTATCTTTTTTGAAAAAATTTTGGATTGATTTGAGGGTATCTTTTTCTGTTTTAGCAGTGCTTTCTTTGCCTTCTCTTTTCAGATTATGAATTAGTTCTGTATGAAATTCAGTATATGAAACTGGTGCTTTTTTATCTTTAAAAGTTTTTAAAGCACTTACAATATCTTTAAGTTCATAAGGTTCTTCATTAAGCTCAAAATCGTCAATGATTTTTTTTAAAATATTTGAATATTTCTCAATGAATTTATTTATATTCTGAGAATCTTTATGGCTGTTTTTCACTCTTGAAGTTTCAAAACTCCAGTCTTTTTCTTTGCAAGATTTTGATATTGAAATGCTCGTATTTTTTCTATCTTTAATTAAAACGATAACGATGCTTTTTTCTCCATTTGCTTTTGTAGAACTGCTTAGTGTAAAATTGAATGTTGTCATAAATTATTTAACGAACTTTTAACGAACAATTATGTGACAAAAGTAAGAAAAAATAAGATATTATAAATGATTAAAATAGTTAAAATTCTGATTTTCAGTTAAAATAAATAATAATAAGATAAACTAAAAATGAAATTTAATTATTAAAACTTTCTCATAATCAGCAAGTCCTTGGTTCGAGCCCAAGCTGGGCCACCATAGTGGTAGAAGCACTTACAGTAATGTAGGTGCTTTTTTTGGCTTCAAATTTTTCTCTCAAATACAACATAAGTACAACGGCTCTCTCTTTTTACCAAGAAAAAAATAGTTGGGTTTGTAACATAATTAAAATATTGAAAATAAGTAATTTGTAAAGTATAATAGAGTGTAGGCTATTCTCTGTTAAAACATTCGAATTTTTGAATGGTTTTGTTTAGGGTATAAGAGATTCTTTTTAGAAATGAAGTAAACGAAAGAAGAATATTTGAGTATCTATTTTTTGATAAAAGTCTCAAATAGGAAATTGGTCTTTGGCATGATGAGAGAAAAAAGAAATATTGGGAAGAAAATTCTAATAGAAAGTATAATTCTCTAAGAAGAATTTATTTCCTAATAAATGGTAGTGTGCAGAATTTCTTTAATTCAAAAATAATACAATTTCATAATTTTGTAACATTCTTTCACAAGGGGATTGGAAAAAGTAACGTCTTTCAAAGCAATCTTTTTGTTATTTTCAGTAAAGTGTGATTATCTTGTTATTGAGATAAAGTGCTATCTAGATTTATTAAAATAGTATAGAAATAGTATTCAATATTATCGTTTTTTTAGATTAATTAATTCTTGGATTGCTGAGCTCGCCAATTATTCTGATAAGTTCTGGTTTGCTGTTTATTTTGAACTTTCTATAAATACTTCTTATGTTCATTCTTACCGTATCAATAGATATATTTAAATCACTAGCAATTAATTTATATGACAGACCTTCTATAATTCCTTTAGCAACGTCTTTTTCTCTTGGGGTTAATATGTCTATGTTTTTCTTTTTACCATGGAAGTGCCCGAAAATTTTTCTTGCAATTTTGGGGGTCATGTATGCTCCATGGCTTACAACAGAGTCTAAAACAATTTCAACATAAGGAATGAAATTTTGTTTATCTAAATATCCTACCGCACCTTCCTGTATTGCTCGAAGGATGTAGTCTGTATCATCCATAATTGAATTCATAATAATGGACGCATCAGGTATTTTATTCAATATCAACGGGATTGCATCTAGACCGTTCATCTCTGGCATTACGATGTCAAGAAGGATAATTATATCTTCTTTTTTTGTGAAATTATTATTTTGTAAAAAACTTGATGGACTGGTAAAAATTGCTGTACATTCAAAATTTTCTAATTTATTGATCATTTCGGCTTGCATTTTTGCAAATTCATAATCATCTTCAATTATTACTACCTTATTTTTCATGTCTTAAATGTTAATTTGTAATATAGTTGTTCATTTCTTTCATAGATTATAAAATCTCCTTTATGTTTTTTTGTTCTTTTTAGAATATTTCGTAAGCCGTTTCCTGTAGTTTTGTTTTTGTAAAAATCTGTTTTTTCTTTTGATGTAATTATTTGTATTTCAATTTTTTTTGTGTAAGTTAATTCAAATTTTATTTTTTTTGTTGACGAATATTTTGCAATATTATTGATGATTTCATAGATGGACAGTTTTATGTCTTTTTGTATTAAACTGTTGATGGTTCTATTGTTTTCTACTTGTATTTTTTTCTCGAAATCTATATTTTTTAATTTTGCAATTTGTAATATTAGGTCAATGCAGGTATCATATAGTTCGTAAACATCCTTATTTTTTTCTTTTACAGTATTAATATATAGCCTAAACTTGAAATTCATTTGATTGAGGTACTCTAGTATTTTTTGTCATTTGATTCATCTTGTTTGTCTCCTAGTTCAAATAAAAGTCTTGTTTTTGTAAGAAGTGTTCCTACTTCATCATGAAGATCCATGCTAATCTCTTCGATGGTTTCTCTTCTTACGTTTTTTTTCTTATTTACAAAATAAATCAGAAATAACACCAGTGCAAAAAATGACATTAAAGCAAGAAAAAGAAATATTCTAGATTTGTAAAATATTTCTTTAGCGCATATATTAACAACTGCTTCTTTAGCGATTGTACCTTTATTATCAATTCCTGCAATTGTTATGTTGTAATTACCCTCAGCAAAGCCAATTAAATCTATAGAATTTCTATCTTCAACTTTAATCCAATTCCCATCATCAATTTTGTATTTATAAGAAATTTTTTTGTCATTAAAAAAATTAGATGAAATGTTTATTCTACAAAAATATTTATCAATAGAGTAACTTATTTTTTGATTATTATATTTACTAGCAAGGGTGTCTTTTCCTATTAATAATATATCTTTAACTATAACTTTTCTTTTTGCGATTTTTTTATTGTCAGGAGTTATTAAGTCAAAGCCAGAAATGCCTCCAAAAATTAGCTGTCCGTTTTTTAATTTAACAGCAGATTTATAATTAAATTCTTGATTTAAAAGTCCGTTTTCGGTGGTGTAGATTAGTTCATTCTTTAAATCAGGAGATATTTGTACTATTCCGCTATAAGTGCTAACCCATATATTTTTATAATTATCTTGAAGGATGGCTGTTGTTATTGGGTTTTTTAGTCTTTTGAATTCTCGATTAATAATATTTTTATGATTATTCATGTCAATAATAAACACGCCTTTGTCGTGAGCTAACCATATTTTTTTATTCTCATAGTCAATGAAAATATCGGATGTTTTTATTTTTGATATTAAGGTTTCTAATTTTTTATTTTCTTCATTATAGATATAGGTTCCGCTTTCAGTTGCAATAATAATTTTGTTGGTAAATTTTACTCTTTCTAGGTCCAGAATTGGTTTAGTAAATTTAAGAGGTAGTCTTTCGTACTGATTTTCATTTTTTGGATTTATAATATAAATGTATTTCTGGCTTCCGCAATATATTTTTTTTGTATGATTATCGTAAAAAATACATAACATAGTTTGCTCATTTTTATCATTTAGGTTTATTGCCTCATTTTTTTTGAAATTATTATGTAGTTTTACTATGCCATTACCTTGTGTTACAGCAAACCATCCAAAAGGTGTATATGTACAATCATAAATTACTGGTGGCTTATCCGAAAACTCGTATTTTGTTAAATTTTGTTTGTTATTTAAAGAAAAAACATAAGGGTAACCAAAAAAGAAAATTTCGGATTCTTTTTCAAAAATTTTTCTTTTTACCATTAGTTTTTCTAATGGCGTTAAATTAATATTCTTAATTAAGTTGTCTTTTTTTCTAATTATATACAAGCCTTTTCTAGAAGAAGCAATATAATAATTGTCAATTTTTGCAATTTTATAAGGCTCTATTGTTTCTATATTTAAAATATTTTTCCCTTTTTCTTTAATTCTAATTTCGTTAGTATCATAATTAATATAAAGAATCATTTCTTTGTCATGGAGTAATTCTGTGATGATTTTGTTATTAATAGATTTATAATTTTTATCAATTATGAATCTGTTTTTTTTCTTATCATATTTTTTGATAAACCGTAATCCTAAATAATAGAGTTCATTATTTATTATTTTAAATTTTTCAATTCTGCGTTCGCTGTTGTTAATTCTATCACCAGTAATGAGGGGATAATAATGGTGATTTTTTATCACATATATCCCTCTAGTGGGAATAGATAAAAATATACCATCATTATTTACAAAAATTTGATGATCCAAATTTTTTATAAAATTAAAACCTTTGCCAATCTTGATTTTTTTTATTGGGATCTCCAGATTTTTTAAGTTGTATTTTTCTATTACATATCCAGGTTTGAGGAGGTACAGATGGTTATTGTAAGAGCACATGGCTAAAACGTTTTGCTGTTCTAGTTCTGTATAGCTATATGTTTGAATGTTAAATAGAGATAAGTTTCCATTACTAAATAGTATAAACAAATCATTCTCTATAAGTAAAGTTTCTTCAATGGTTTGATAGTTAAAATCTAATTTAAAATTAATGGTATTCGCCCCATCATATTTTATTAATTCATTAGCATTACAAATCCATAAATTTTTTTCATTATCAATTTCAAAATCTATAATATTTGTATTCGCAATGTCTTCTTTGAAATCTTTAATTTCAATATCATAATCTTGCGCTTTTACAAATGATATATGTATTATGCAGCAGATTAATAGAAAGAATTTCAGTGTTCTCAATTTTGAATTTTTGAATTTTTGAATTTTTGATTTATCAAAGTTAATACTTTATTATGTTTTATTTGGTAATCATAATTTAATACACATTATTATGTGTATTGTCAAGCATTATTATGTGTATTGATAATATAATTAATTATTGCTGATAAGTGCAAATTTGCCTCAGAAAAATAAAATTATTGCAGAGGTAGCAGAATTTATAAGTAAAAAAATTAGTTAAGTTAAACTTTAAAACATGTAATAACATTTAAAAATTATGAAAAAAAATCTATTTATCTTTTTATTAGCACTTTTATCAATGGGAGCTTATGCCCAAGACAATAACGTTATTAATAAAGAAAAAAGCAACATTGATAAAAATGAGTTGTCTCTTGTAAAAAGTAATTCAATAGCCATACTACCAGTACCTTTTGTAAATACTCAGACCTTAGCATCTTCTGTTGATGTCTCTAAATTTGCACAAAATGATATTTATCAGGAACTTATCACGGAGTTGTCTAAAATACAGCCTCTTACGGTGCAAGACATTAGAACAACCAATAGCCTTTTAAAAAAAGCAGGAATTAACTATGAAAATGTAAATGATTATTCTATAGAAGAGTTACAAAGTGTACTTGGTGTAGATCATATTATATCTGTGCAAGTTCAATTTACAACTAAAGCTTCAGAGACGTCAAATTCTTATGGGAATGCAAAAGTAGATGGAAAAAAAGTTTCGGGTTCAGAATCTACTTATAAAGAAGAAAATCTAGCATATAATTATAAAATTTATTTTGATATTTATAAAAATGGGGCTAAAATTTATTCCAAAAGTAGAGAACCTTTTTTGAAATTGAGGAATTCTTGGATAGATGCACTACACTATCTTCTAAAAAGAAGCTCTATTTACTCTAGATAAAAACAATTTTGATTGTTATAGTAATATAAACTTTGTTTTAGACAAAAAAGCAATCAATAGCTTTTCGTTTATTTCAGTAATCACTTTTCATCCATGCTCAATACGCATCTTTATGCGTGCCTGCTATACATCTTTATGTGTGTTTGATTTGTATTTAGGAGAGTAATTGAAATGTACTTTTGTGTTTGCATATTATAGATTGCAATATAATTCTAAAACACACAAATGATTAAAGCCAAAAATTCCACTGAGATTTTTCTCATTAGCATCAGGAATGTTATTTTTCTGATGCTAGTTTTGGTCTTTAATATTCTAGATGCTCAAGTTTACATTTCATCTGGTGCTGTAATTGTTTCAGTAGAAGCAATTAGTTCTTCAAAAGATTCTATAGCTATTAAAAATAAAATAAATGATTTAATAGATGAAAGCTCTATTCATATATCAAAAGACACTTATTTGTATGGGTGGGATGTACAATATCAAGAAAGTCAAAATTTATTCCTAGAAAAAAAACAATCTGATGATTTTAATGGAAAATCCAAAAGTAAAATTCATTTGTCAAAGAATAAAGAAGTAATCAATACAAATAGAATTAGATCAAACTTTCACAAATTTTCTTTTTTTTCTTCAGATAATCAAACTCGTTTTTCCTCATCTATCTCTAAAAAAAATATTGGAATACAAATTAATCCATTTCAAATTAAAAGTATTGTAAAAAAGTCTTTACAGATTAATAGTATTTATGTTTTAATAAAAAATGCTACTGAAAACTATCTTACAAAAGATTATTTATTTGATTCTTTATTTTTCAATTTCAGCAGACCACCACCAATGTTAGTATAGATTAAAAAAAAATATACTTACAAATAAACCCTACAAAAATGTATAAATATTATAAAAAAACTATATTCTTATTCCTATTGATGTTTTTGCATGTTAGTTTGCAAGCACAATATGCTCCAGGAGATGATCTAGATGGCGATGGAATCATCAATTCATTAGATATAGATGATGATAATGACGGAATTTCGGATTGTTCAGAATCTATATCTGGCTATTTTGATTTTACAGGTGGCTTGTTTACCAATAGAAGCATAGAGTCTACCAGTTATATCAAGCTTACCACTCAGTTAACTAATTCATCAGGAACGCTTGCAGGTACTCCTGTCGGGAATGCTGGCGGCGATTTGGGTATTGCTGTAGTTGCTGGAGTCGGAAAGACACAAACGATACAACTCTCAACCAACAATCCAGTTCAGTTTGTAGCCAAAGGTGCAATAGGTTCAGGAGGGGTTTTTACCAATGATGAAGAAGAAATTTATACCGTACCAGCAGGAGCCACATTAACTTTGACCGACCCTAATGATCAAATTCAGATATGGGATGGAACAGCATGGGTAAGTGGCCCTACAGTATATACAGCAAACAGCATTCGTTTTAGAGTAAATGTAGCGGTAGCAGGAACTTCAATAGCATCGGGAGCAGGAACTTATCAATTTGTGAGTACACCTACCACGTCTTTATCATGGACACAGACTAATACAGGAACTAACGCCAATGGTGTTACCATGAACTTTGGTTTCACTTGTGCAGATATAGATACAGACGGAGATGGTATTCCTAACCGATTGGATCTGGATAGTGATGGGGATGGTTGTAGTGATGCGAAAGAATCTCAAGTAACCCCTTCTAGTGCATTGGTTGATAGTGGAAGTTTAACAAAGGCGAAATTTTCATTTGTTTCACCAACAAATGATGCCAATGGAGATGGATTGTATGATGGATCTAGTTTTACTACTTATTCTTTATACGCATTGAATTCCAGTCTAAGCCTTTGTCCTGAATTGGATGGAGATGGAATTCCTGACATAGTAGATATAGATGATGATAATGATGGAATATTGGATGCTGTAGAATCTCCTAATTGTTTCTATACTGCAACAGAAGCAGCAGTACTTACTAAAGTATCTACACCATTACCTAATGATGATGGCGTAAATATTGACTTGCCATTTATGAGAGATGGCACTAACACATCGGTAGCGGCGAGTAATAATATCATAACTGCGGGTGCTGCTACCAATGGCTCTGTTATCTATAATTTAGGATATACCGCTCCTGTAAGATTGACAAATATTATTCAGTATGGCTCCGGAACTTGGGGTACTGGTGCAACAGGAAGAATAGAGGCTTCCAGCGATGGTACAAGCTGGGTTTCTCTAATGAGTGCGGCTACCGCAGCCACTGCAGCCACCAATACTTTTACTGTGAACCAAAATGCCGGTTTATACAAATATTACAGATTAGTAAAAGTAGCAGGAACTACCACCCCTACATTCACTGTATATGAATTATCAGGAACTGCCGACAGTTCTACGTATGTACCTTCAGCCAATCCTAAGCCTACTTGTACCGGCTCTGATCTAGATGGTGATGGAAAATATAACCATCAGGATTTAGATAGTGATGGTGACGGTTGTAGTGATGCAAAGGAAGCTACAGTTACACCATCAGCCTCTTTAGTGGCAGATGGATCTTTGACCAATGCAAAATTTAGTTTTATATCTCCAACAAATGACGCCAACAATGATGGGTTGTTTGATGGTGCTACACAAACTACTTATAATAAATATGCTTTATCTAATGCAATAAATGCCTGTACAGATACAGATGGTGATGGGATATTAGATTTAGTAGATATAGATGATGATAATGATGGGATAGTTGATGCCGTAGAATCTCCAAATTGCTTTTACAGTCTAGAAGAAATGGTACGACCTGTTTCGGTGACATCAGATTTTGCGTTTACTAATTTAGCAAACGTTTATGATGCTCTTATTGGTTCATATGCTACCATGTCTACCACTAACCAAGCTATTGCAGGTAAGGTTATTTTTGAAATGACATACAACCAGCCTATTCAATTAAGTGATCTTACAATTCAATGGGGGGGGACAGCGTATTCTTTATACACTATCAGCGGTACAAATACAATTAAATTGCAAGGATGGAATGGAACTTCTTGGTTGGATTTAGGACCTGTTGAAACTGTTAATTATATTGTGAAAAAGTACAATGTTACTCAGAATCCTGGTAGTTATTTAAAATATAGAGTTCTTGGAGTTTCAGGAGCCATAGGAGAATCTAGAACAAGGGTGGAAAATATCACAGGAAACATTCTTAATTATGTACCAAGCCTTAACCCAAGATCTACTTGTACGGGCTCCGATCCTGATGGTGACGGTAAATATAATCATCAGGATTTAGATAGTGATAATGATGGATGTAGTGACGCAAAAGAAGCTCAAATAATATCTTCTAGTTTGAGCAGTAGCGGAGGTTTAGCAAATGCTGTATTTAATACAGCTGTTGGTACAAATGGTTTACCAGATATAGTAGAAACTTCAATAGATAGCAATATAGTAAATTATGATACATCATATTATTTTTTAGCAACTAATAGTAGTATTTCAGGTTGTTTGGATACAGATGGTGATGGATTAAGTAATTATTTGGATTTAGATAGTGATAATGATGGTGTTACAGATGTGGATGAATCTTGGCTTTGCAGTAATAATCTGCAAAGATTTTCCATCTCAAACACATTTAGTAGATCTTCAACAGTAGGTACTGTTGCAGATGGGTGGACTTTATCACGTGGAAATATTGACATATATATAATGCCTGGTACTACAATTCCTTCTTATGATGCAGGAGATACAAATTTTACTATGTATAGAGATATGCCTACAGTACCGGGTAAACAATATGTATTTTATTTCTCACATCGTATTCAGACCCAAACATTTTGTACAGGTGAAGTAACAGTTAGTGATGCTCTTAGTCCATCACTAATTATTAATAAAAAATCGTTTGTGGATACTAGTACTTCAAACCCTTTAATCACAAATGATAAAATTGTGTTTTTTGCTGTTTCTACTAGTAGCAGAATCACAATTGCCTCTACTTCGGGAGAGAATGGGAATCTTGGAGATCCTAACGGATGGGGCAGTATATTTAGTATTTTTAGTTTTGGAGAATATTCTAAATGTGAAATAGATACAGATGGTGATGGTATTCCTAATTATTTGGATTTAGATTCGGATGGAGATGGTTGTTCTGATGCAGTAGAAGCTAATGTGCTACCTAATACTGAATTAGCTACTGTAGGAAGCCTAACTAAAGCTCAGTTTCCTACTACAAGTTCTTTTGGAACCAATGGTCTGGCTAATGTAGTAGAAACTTCTACAGATAGTGGTAGTACGTCTTACAGTTCTTCTTATAATAGATTTGCTATTGATAACCAGTCTAATGTATGTACTGATTCTGACGGAGATGACTTAGGAGATTTAATTGATCTAGATGATGATAATGATGGGATATTAGATACTGTAGAATCAATATGTTCGTCTCCAAGTGTAAGTAAAACGGGAGTTACTATAAATTCTGAATTGACATACAGCAGCTTTGGGACAAATATTAATGGAATGATAGACGGACTTGATGGAACATCAGATTATACCATATATAATCCGACTTCTGGGACAGGAAATATAGCAGGGTATGTATGGATGGGATTTGTTTTTCCTTCACCAGTAAGATTAGATCTGATAGAATTTAGCAATTATAGTACGGGTGCTAATTCTGGAATGTTTTTATCAGAATCAATATATAATATCGAGGTAAGTAGAGATGGAACTAATTGGTTTGTGATTGCAGAAAATCAAACTTTAGGCGATTCCTCTACCCCAATATTAGGAAATCCTTCCAAATCTTCCCTTAAATTTTATATTCCAAATAATCAAAAAAGTTATAAATATTATAGGATTAGAGGTCTCACACATACACTTCGAACAGGTACTTGGGAACAAGAAGCTTATTTTAGACAAGTTGGTTGTGCTGCCGACACAGATGGCGATGGTATTGGCAATGAATTAGATTTAGATAGTGATAATGACGGATGTCTAGATGCTATAGAAGGAGCAGCTAATATTATTAATTCACAGATTGTATTAGCTTCTGGAACAGTATCAGCCGGAACAGGCTCTACTGCTGCTAACGGCAATTTATGTGCCAGTGCAAGCTGTGTTAATACACAAGGATTACCTCAGTTTGCAACATTACCATCAGGTTATAGTAATACTACAGGACAAGCGATTGGAGATTCACAAAATGCTTCTATAGCAATATGTACACCATTATGTATAGCGCCAGTAATTAATACACAGCCACAAAGCACACAGAATGTTGCTCAAAATGGTACCCCTGCAAATCTTACAGTTTCAGCTACCGGAAGTTCATTGACGTATCAATGGTATAGTAATACAGCCAATAGCAATACTGGAGGAACCCTTATAAGCGGAGCAAATACAGCATCTTATACGCCGCCTACCACTGCATTAGGAACAATGTATTATTATGTTGTAGTTTCCAGCTCCTCTTGTACTACAACATCCAATGTTTCAACAGTTGTTGTCAGTCTTTTTGCCTTCTGTTATAAACCAGGAATCGCTGATGCTGGCACCACTTATCCTACACAACACGGTATTACTTCTTTAGGAAGAGCTGGTTCAGACAATGGAAATTGGCCAATGATAAGACAAAGCGCTTGGACAGTGTTAGAAGCAAAGACAAAGGGATTTGTGGTAAACAGAGTGAAGTTCAATGGTAGTAATCTACCAGTAGCAGATGATGGAACAACCCTTATCATCACATCGCCTATAGAAGGAATGATGGTTTATGATACTACAAATAACTGTCTTAAACTATATACTTCTACCGATGGGGGAACAACTTTTGGGTGGTATTGTGTAAGTACACAAACTTGTCCAGATTAAAAAGAACACAAATTTATTATATTAAGATGATTTCGTTGTGGTAGTATTTGGCTACCACAAACGAAATCAATATAAAATCAAACATTATGAAGAAATTAATTGTATTTATATTGACATCAGTTTCTGTTTATTGTTTCTCACAAGTAGCGATAGGAAAATCAGAAATAACAAAACTAGCAGACAATATAACTCCAAACCCGAGTATATCCTTAGAATTTGGAGATGGAAATAAAGGAATAGTATTACCATGGGTAACATCCGAAGGCTCAGTTACAGGAGCAGTGAATGGAACCATTATTTATGACATCACCGATAAGAAAGTTAAATATCTGAAAAGTGGATCTTGGTTCGATCTTAGCATTGATGCTAATGGTGCAGTAGATACGTCTTTACAAGATCCTTTGACAGAATATTCGAATGCAAAAGTTGCAATTGGAACAAATGGAGCAACAGACTCAACGCCAGGAATATTAGTCTTAACCGACACAGACAAAGCGATGGTTTTGCCTAAAATGGCAAGCCCTCATTTAAATATTAAAAATCCTACACCTGGAACAATGGCATATGATACCAATAAAAAACAATTAGCAATATATAATGGTACCAATTGGAGTTTTTGGAAGCCATAGGTTTATAAGTACAGTTTTTAAATAATAAAAAGATATCAGCCATCAGTTTTCATTCATCTTATAGTGTTTTTTTAGAAAAAGAGAAGACGTTCCGTATCAATAAAGTGTTTTATAGCTTGATGGCTGTTTTTAACATAATACTTACTCTTAGCCTGAAAATGTATTAAAATCAAATTTAAAAGAGATGTCATTACATCACTTAGGATCATAATATTAGAAATTATGTATAAGTCTAGATTGAATAATATAATAATTAGTGAAAAAGAATTATTAGGAAAAAATAAATTGAGATTATTTAATATTTTCAAAGATTATTCTTTAGAATTTATTAATGAAGATTGTTGGGTATATTTATTAAGTAAAACCTTTTTAAAAAGAAGAATTGTGTTTTTGTTTTTTGATGACAAAAAGATTTGTAATGAGGTTATTTTCCGTGAGTTTTATTTTTTTCAAAAAATGTCTTTATACTTAATGCTTGTTTTGATAGTGTTGTAATTATTTAGTAGTATGTACTATTTTGAATGATTTTTAATTATCTATAAATACCTGTTGAATATTTAGGTTTTTTATCAAATACTTAATAGATTTAGATAGTATTGTTAATTGTTATAATCAAAGTTTATTGAATTTTTTTTCAATAAACTTTTTTATTATTTAGTATTGAAAGAATATTTACAAAGAATAAGTTATAGGAAAATATGCTATTAGAATTTTATCAATTTTTTTCCATTAATTGATTAAGAATTAGATTGAAGTTAGACTCTTATTATAACTAGTGTATTATGAATAATTTTTAATTACGACTTTGCATTGTTAACTATGAACAAATAACTTACATATTTTTGATAATATTACGAGTTATAATATTAAAATTTCGAAGAATTTGATATTTAAATCAATACGAAAGTTTATTAATGTTGATCATAAATTGGCAAAAAATACATCTTTGTGTAGATTGCTTTTGGTTATGTGAAATAACATAAATACTAATTTTGTACTCCTCTAAAATAAAGGTAATAAATACATTGAAATTTTCAAATACGTAATAGTAGCATAAAGAAAAACCAAGCTATTATATACACAAAATAAACACAAATGATAAAAAAAAATAAAACTTATTTTATAAGTTTAGTTGTTGTTATGTTATTATTAACAACATCGATTACTTATGCACAAACAAATAATAATGTTAATATTTCATATTCTACGGGGCTATATATAACAGATGGTCAATCTCCTGTTTGGAATGTTTCACTTCCTAATTCTATAATTAATTCTACAGCACCTTCTGGAGGATATATATTAACGTTTTCTTGGGGAGCTAATAATGGGTCTAACATAATGAGACCTGGAGGTGGAGCATTTACGCCAACTGCTACATTTGGTATAAGAGTTAATGGTGTGCAATATTGGCAAGCAAAAACTCCAAGTGATAGTAATACTCAATCTGGCGATAACGCAACTTTTAGTGGAGCTAGCTTTGTAAGCGGGGTAACTGGTGTATGGAATATGGAATCTTATGCAAGTCTTTCTAATACAGCGAGTATTAGATTACCTGCTGGTGTTACCAGTATTACAAGCATCCAATTGTATGGATTTACAGGAGGTGGCGGTTCTGGAGGAGATGATTTTATACTTCAGCTAAATAGCCTAGTAGCAAACTCATGCAGTGCAGGTGTTACCGCTCCAAGCTTTTCTACTACAAATGTTTCTGTTTTGTGCCCTAATACAACAATAAATTTATCTTCAGTAACAGCATTTAATACACCTTCCGGAGCTGTATTAACTTGGCATACAGCATCTACAGCAAATACTGCTAATAAAATCACGAATACAGTAGTGGGAGCAGGAACATATTATGCGGCATTTTATGATTCAGTACTTGATTGCTATAGCAGTTCCACGACTGCTGTGATCGTAACTACGACTGCTTGCCCTACATTTTGCTACAAACCAGGCATTGCAGATACAGGAAACACTTATTCTACTAAGCACGGTATTACCGCCTTAGGAAGAGCAGGAGCAGACAATGGTAACTGGCCAATGGTAAGACAAAGCGCTTGGACGGTGCTAGAAGCAAAAACTAAAGGATTTGTAGTAAACAGAGTGAAGTTCAATAGTAGTAATCTGCCAGTAGCAGATGATGGAACAACCCTTATAATCACATCACCTGTAGAAGGAATGCTGGTTTATGATACTACTAATAATTGTCTTAAACTATACACCTCTACAGACGGAGGAGCAACTTTTGGATGGTATTGTATAGGTACGCAAACTTGCCCAGACTAATGAAAAATAGTTTCATAGTAATATTTTGCTAGAATATATGAAATCAAATATTATGAAATATTTATGTACTTGAAAATGAGTTGAGAATAGCAGATACACTATAAATATACATTTTTATGCGTGCAGTATTGTGTGTTATAATGAGTAATTGAAAAGTATTTTTGTATAGTAAAAATTATTGAAATATAGTTTTTTTAATGAAAAAAGTAAATGTTGTTCATGTAAATAATTAGAAAATAGCATCCTGAGATTATCAAGTAATAATTGTTCTTGTTATTATCATAGTATATAAATAATTGTTAAGTAAATGTTTACATTTATTAGTTTTCTTGTGTTTTGTCTGGGTTTTAATACCCAGACTTTCTATTTTTTCCTTTTATTTTTACAAGGTGCATTTTCTATAAAAAATGATTTTTTGTTTAGTCTGATAATTATGCTTTTTCACCAATTGGTCATCCCGTGTTCTAAGATTCTAAAATAATTTTCTTGATTAAAACTGTATAAATCAGGAGCTTTATGTGCGCCACCTTTTCTTTGTTCATCTAGTTTTTTTAGAATTCCTATGTTCTTAATTTTTCGGTAAAAATTTCCTCGGTTTAGAGTTCTTCCAAGAATGGCTTCGTACAGTTTTTGAAGTTCTGGAAGGGTAAATTTTTCTGGCAATAAATTCAATCCTATTGGTTTATAAGAAATTTGTTCTCTGAGAGTGTTGAGTGCTTTTTCTATAATTTTTTTATGATCCATCGTGATATTGTGATTTTCTAATTCATCAAGAAAAATCCAATCACAAGATTCACTTAATTCATCACCAATTGGCGAAACATCTTTATGATTTACCAATGCATAATAGCCTACAGAAATAAATCTTTTTTTGTGCCACAAATCATCAGGAAAATCTTTGAAGGTTTCTTCGCTTCTATTTAATTCACTGAAAACTGCAAATTCTTGAAGGAAAATTTTATCTAATTGAGTTCTTTCTCGCAAAATTCTAATAGCAGCAGATTCTAAATTTTCTTCCTTTTTCATATAACCGCCCGGTAAAAAATATTGGTGGTTAAACTTCATTTTAAGAAGTAAAACTTTCAGTTGATCTCCATTAAAGCCAAAAATTACGGTATCCACAGAAATATGCGGAACATACATTTCATACGCTTTTTTAGAATTATTTATGATGGTTTCTTTAAAATCCATAGCTCGTTTCTCTCTACAAATGTAATATTAAATCATAAAATAAATCAAATTAAAATTTTTCATTTTTTTCTTTGTAGGTTCAGAAAATCAATGTAATATTGTAATGCTTCTAATTGAAGCAATGAATATTTAAAACCATATTCCAATGAAAATATTAAAAACCTTTACAGTAGCTCTTATTCTAAGTTTTGCTGTAGTTAATGCACAAGAGAGTTTAGATTTTTCTGGTAAAAAAGAACTCGTTTCGCCAGAAGTTAAAGGCGGTAGCGTCACTTTTCGGTTAAAAGCTCCTGAGGCAAAATCTGTAAAATTGATGGGAAATTGGCTTCCGTCAAAAGGTTGGGAACCTACTACTTTAGATTTACAAAAAAAAGAAGACGGAATTTGGGAAATCACTCAAGATAATCTTCAACCAGATTTATACACTTATTCATTTATTGTAGATGGTGTAAAAGTAGATGATCCTAATAATGTGTATTTGGTAAGAGATATCGCCAATGTGATGAATATGGTTTACATAGACGGACCAAAATCTGAAAATTACAAAGTTCAAAATGTACCACACGGAACCGTTTCTAAAAGATGGTATCCTTCAAAAGGATTGAAAACTGACAGAAGAATCACCATTTATACACCAGCTGGTTACGAAAATTCTAAAGAAAAATTACCTGTTTTATATCTTTTACACGGAGTCGGCGGTGACGAAGAAGCTTGGATGACGCTTGGTAGAGCTTCTCAAATTTTGGATAATCTCATTGCTCAAGGAAAAGCAAAACCTATGATTGTGGTAATGACAAACGGACATACCAGCAATGCAGCCGCTCCTGGAGAAAGTGCAAAAGGTTTTTACAAACCAGTAATGATGACTCCAGATGTTTTCAATGCAGATATGGAAACTTATTTTAAAGAAATTATAGATTTTACAGAAAGTAATTATAGGGTATAAACTGATGTCAACAGCAGAGCTATAGCTGGTTTGTCGATGGGCGGCTTTCATTCGCTTTATATTTCAGCTAATTATCCTAAGACTTTCGGTTATGTAGGTTTGTTTTCTCCAGCTGTGATGCCTCCTCAAAATGTTACTTCTGAGATTTATAAAAATTTAGATGAAAAGTTAAAAGCGCAGTTCGATAATCAATTCAAACTTTATTGGATAGGAATTGGGAAAGATGATTTCTTGTACAAAAACGTTGCAGATTTTAGACAAAAATTAGACGGAATGAACTTCAAATACCAATATGTAGAATCAACAGGTGGACACACTTGGAGCAATTGGAGAGCTTATCTCAATGATTTTCTACCTTTATTATTCAAATAAAAATTTAATCAAATTCTTATGAAAAATTCTAAAATTTTTGCGCTGCTTTTGGCTTCATTGTTAAGTTCATCTATCAACGCTCAAAATACCATCACCAATAATGGGAAAACCTTTATTGATCTAAATAAAAACGGAAAATTAGATACTTGGGAAGACACCAGATTGTCTGTTGATAAAAGAATTGATGCCATAATCAAACAAATGACTAATGAAGAAAAAGCATCACTTCTCATCGGAATCGGAATGCCGGGTTTTACAGAAAATTTTCAAACGGTAGGAAATTCTGTAAAAAATAAAGTTCCTGGTGTAGCTGGTGGAACGTTTGCTTTAGAAAGATTTGGGATTCCTTCTGTTATTGTTGCAGACGGACCAGCTGGACTTAGAATTAATGCAACCAGAGAAAACGACGCTAAAACCTATTACGCAACCGCTTTTCCAGTAGGAACTTCTCTTGCTTCTACTTGGAATACTGATTTGATAAAAGAAGTGGGAAAAGCTATGGGAAATGAAGTAAAAGAATATGGTGTAGATGTACTTTTAGCTCCTGCTCTTAACATTCATAGAAATCCATTGTGTGGAAGAAATTTCGAATATTATTCTGAAGACCCTTTAATTTCTGGGAAAATTGCCGCCGCTTATGTAAACGGAATTCAAGAAAATGGCGTAGGAACTTCTATCAAACATTTTGCGGCAAATAATCAAGAAACCAATAGATTAACCATTGATGAGCAAGTTTCTGAACGAGCAATGAGAGAGATTTATCTCAAAAATTTTGAAATTGCGGTCAAAGAATCTCAACCTTGGACGGTGATGTCTTCTTACAATAAAATTAATGGCGTTTATACTTCGGCGAGTAAAGATTTATTGACAACGATTTTACGTGATGAATGGGGTTACAAAGGTTTGGTAATGACAGATTGGTTCGGCGGTTTTGAAGGATTTGAAGCAATTATGAAAAAACAAAGCAGCGATGTTGTTGCACAGATGAATGCAGGAAACGATTTACTTATGCCAGGACTTTCCATTCAGAAAAAAGAATTATTAGATGCTTTAAATTCAGGAAAATTATCTCAAGAAGTAGCCAATAAAAATGTGAAAAGAATTCTTGAACTAGCGTTTAAATCTCCAGTTTTTACAGATTATAAATATTCAAATCAACCTAATTTAACTCAAAATTCACAAGTAGCCAGAAATGCAGCTTCCGAAGGAATGGTTTTGCTAAAAAATGACAATAATGCGTTGCCTTTTTCTTCAAAAAATGAGGTGGTTTCAGTTTTTGGAGTTACTTCTTACGATTTTATAACGGGAGGAACTGGTAGTGGAAGTGTAAACAATAAACATACAGTTTCGCTTCTAGAAGGTTTGAATAATGCAGGTTTTAAAATAGACCAAGAATTGGTTAATTTATACGTTCCTTTCGCCGAAAAAGAAGCTTTAGCTGAAAAAGAAAGACGTAAATCACAAGGGATTTTAGCTTTGCCACAACGTTTGCCAGAAATGGAAATGACGGATGATTTTATCAATAAACAAGCAGAAAATTCTGCGATTGCGTTTTTAACTTTAGGTAGAAATTCTGGCGAAGGTGGAGATAGAGTTATAGATAATGATTTTAATCTTGGAAAAGATGAAATTGCTTTAATTGACAAAGTTTCTAAAGCTTTTCATGAAAAAGGCAAAAAAGTGGTGGTAATTCTAAATATTGGTGGTGCAATAGAAACCGCTTCTTGGAAGGATAAAGTAGATGCCATTCTTTTGGCGTGGCAACCCGGACAAGAAGGTGGAAATTCCGTTGCAGATGTTTTGGCAGGAAAAGTAAATCCTTCTGGTAAATTAACGATGACTTTCCCAATGAAATATGAAGATACGCCTTCTGCTAAAAATTGGCTCGGAACTCCTGCTGAAAATCCAAAAGAGGTGACTTATGAAGAAGGAATTTATGTTGGCTATCGTTATTTCAATACATTTAAGGTAAGACCTTCTTATGAATTTGGTTTTGGGAAATCTTACACAGATTTTTCATATTCTGATTTAAAATTGAGCAGTGCTACTTTTAAAAATAATTTGAAAGTATCGGTTAAAATCACCAATACTGGAAAAGTTTCAGGAAAAGAAATTGTAGAATTATATCTTTCTGCACCTCAAAAATTGGTAGATAAACCGAATGCAGAACTTAAGGCTTTTGCCAAAACAAAAGAATTAAAACCTGGCGAAAGTCAAATTATTACAATGGAACTAAAATCAGAAGATTTGGCTTCATTCGTTACAGCGCAATCTTCTTGGGTTGCCGAAGCTGGAACTTATAAAGTTTCTATTGGAGCATCTTCTTTGGATGTAAAACAAAGTGCAGAATTTCAGTTGAATAAAGATATCATCGTTTTAAAAGTACAGCCTGTTTTTAAAGCAGAAAAAGAGTTTTCAGATTTAAAATCTAAAAAATGATTTTAAATTTTTGTGTTTTGTGTAGAGGCCTCAGTAGTTGGGGTCTTTATTTTTTGATTTTAAAATAAATGTAATAAAATTTGTTACAATTAAAAATTTGTTTATCTTTGCAAAAGAAATGAGTAATACAAGATTTGCAACAGCTATACATATCATGACTATTCTGGGTAATCATCCTGAAGAATGGCACACTTCTGATTGGTTGGCTGGTAGTATTAATGTAAATCCGGTAATTATTAGAAAAGAAATTTCTGTGTTAAGAGAAGCGGGCTTGGTAGAAAGCAGAAAAGGAAAAGAAGGTGGTTGTAGATTGACTAAAAATCCTGAAGATATTGATATTTCTGAAATTTATTTGGCCGTGAAAAATTCTGAAATTTTAGGCAAAAAAAATCAGAATCCTAATCCAAAATGTGAAATTGGAAAAGAAATTAATCAAAATTTAGACGTTTTATTTTCAGAAACAGAGGTTTTGGTAGTTTCTTTCTTAAAAAATAAATCTTTGAAAAATTTTATTGAACAATTCAAATAAAAATTTTTAAATATAAATGTAACAAAAATTATTACAATTAAAATTATAAAAAAATGAAAAAAATCGCAGTAATCGGTGCCACTGGTTTCGTTGGCACTCAAGTAGTAAAAGAATTAGCAAATAGAGGTTATCAGGTAGATGTATTGGCAAGAAATACTTCTAAAATTGAAGAATCAGAAAATGTAAAAGCAGTAACTGTAGATGTTTACAATACTTCTGAATTAGCTGAAATTCTAAAAGGAAATGATGCGGTAATTAGCACTTTTAATCCAGGGTGGACAAATCCAAATATTTTTGAAGACTTTTTAAAAGGTGCAACAAGCATCGAAAAAGCGGTAGAAGAATCTGGGGTAAAAAGATTTATTACTGTTGGTGGAGCTGGTAGTTTGTATATTGCTGAAGGTCTTCAGTTGATTGATACTCCAGAATTTCCAGCGGAGATAAAACCTGGTGCAGAAGCAGCCAGACAATATTTAGAAATCATTAAAAAGAATGAAATTTTGGATTGGACTTTCTTTTCCCCAGCCATAGAAATGCATCAAGGAACAGCAGGTGTAAGAAAAGGAACGTACAGAACTGCTTTAGAAAACCCTGTTTTTGATGAAAACGGTAGAAGTGTTCTTTCTGTAGAAGATGTTGCAGTAGCTCTGGTTGACGAATTAGAAAATAATCAGTTTGTGAAACAAAGATTTACAGCAGCTTATTAGAATTTATATAAAAAGTAGAAAAAAGGCTGTCTCAGATTATTGAGGCAGCCTTTTTGTTTTATTTCAAGCTATCTAGAAGTTTTTGAGTTTCAGAAGCATCTTCGCCATTTTTTTTGGCTAATTCTATTGCTTTTTCAGCCCAGATTTTTGCGTTAGCTTTATCATTCAATTTGTTGTAAAGATTTGCTAAAGTATCTGTATTGGCAGAGTTTTCAGATTGTTTTACAGATTCTTGTGCCCACTTTAATGCTGTTTCTAATGAAGATTTGTTGGTTACATTTTCGAAGAAATTCCAAGCGATAGAATTCAATTCGTTAGAATTAAAATTGGGGTAATCTTTATATGTTTCTAAAGTTAACTTTTCGTAAGTTGCAATATCTTTATCTTTCAAAGCTTTGCCTGCCTTTATCTTGCTTAAATATTTTACAGCTTCGTCTTTGGTTAAGAAATCCTTTGTTCCTTCTATAAATTTGTTTTCGTCATAAGTTTTAGACTCTTCGTTGTAAGCTTTTTTTATAACGGTATTAATTTTCAAGCTTTTGTCTGTTGCTTCATAACTTTTTTCAGGCATAAATTTCAAAAGGTCTGCTTTTTTTTCTTTAAATATTTTATAAGCTGGGCTTTCGGAGTTTTTCAATATCATAAAAAGCATTTGCATATCATCGGCAGCTAAAGGAGTATTGGCTTTAGCAGTTATGTATTTCTCGAATACTTTTCCTGCATAATCAGCTTCGGTAAAAGCGGTAAGGTTAACTAAGTTTTTTAGAAATTCTGGGTCTTTTTCACCTTTTTCAAATCTTTCTTTTAATGCAGCAACTCTTTTTGAAGGATCACTAGCATCTTTTGCAAATTGTATAAATTCTTTCTCTGGAACGTAGCCTACAGTACGGTGTACCAATTCGCCATTACCATCTATAAAAAGATAAGTAGGAAAAACTTTTACGTCATATTTTTTAGCAATATCTATTCCTTCGCCTTTTTCCATATCAATTTTAGCATTCACGAAATTGGCGTTGTAATGGTCTCCTACAGATTTTAGTGTAAAGATATTTTTTGCCATCAATTTACATGGTCCGCACCAAGTAGTATAAGCATCTAGAAAGATTAATTTATTTTCTTTTTTAGCTTTGGCTAAAATGGTTTTGAAATCAGAGGTTTCGAATTTTATTCCTTCCTGAGCAAAAGATAAAACGCTCAAAACGATAAGGAAAGCGGTTAAGATTCTTTTCATTGAATTAAATTTTTCTATAAGTGGATTTTTTTGCGCTATTTGTTACAAAGATGGTAATAAAAAAACCGCAAAACTGCGGTTTTAGTAAGTTTTATAAATTTAAAAACAACTTAGGATTCACCGGAGTATTATTTTTTCTAACTTCATAGTGAAGATGTGGACCTGTAGAGCGCCCTGTGTTGCCTACTTTTGCTATTACATCACCAATTTTCACTTGTTGGTTGGCATCTACCAAAATTTTAGAAAGATGGCCATATAATGTTGCTAATCCATTTCCGTGTTCTATGATAACACAGTTTCCGTAGCCGTTTTTTTGTCCTGCAAAGATTACTTTTCCTTGTGCTGCGCAATATACATCTGTTCCCATAGGTGCTGCAATATCTACACCTTTATGAAACTGCATTTGGTCTTTTTCTGCGGGAGCTTGTGTTCCTTCTAATTTGGCAGAATTGGCAGATTTATTAATAGTATTTCCTGCACTGTCTTTTTCTACCGAAGAGAAACCAATAGGTTTAACAGAAGCAAAAAGTAATTTTTTAGAAGGAATAGGATTTACTCTTTTTCCGAAATTAGAAGAAAGATGTCCATCAGTAGGAATTCCTAGCGGAACTTGCTGTAATTTTTTTTCTAATTCTACTAAATATTCAGAATATCTAGAACTTTGATTGGTGAGATATACATAACTAGACAAACTGTCTTTTGCTAGAGCTTCGATCGGTAGGTTTGGGATATTTTTTGCTCTGAAGAATCCGTTTAAGTTTCTTACCGTTTGGTCTATTTGTGCTAAATCATTTTTAAGGCTAAAAAGATCTAAACTGTCTTTTTTGGTATTTATTTTTACTAGATTTACTTCATAGTTTTTGTCATCTTTAGAAGAGTATAGCTTCGCAATAGCAAAACTCTGCGCAAGAATGATTGTAAGAAGAGCACCAATAAAAAAATGCGTGTTTTTCTTTTTCTCAAAAAATTGCTTCATTTTTTTAATATTTTCAGTTTTCAATTTTTAGACGGCCAAAATTAATTAAAATATTTGAAACAGTCTGATTTTGGTTTCTCCAAAACGAGGAAATATGATAAAAATTATGCTGTTTAATTGTTAAAATTATTATAAAAATGTTAAAAAAATATCATTATGGTTGTGTAATTAAAACATTGAAAACTACTACTTAATGCTACTTTACCATCTGTTTTTTATCAGTTAAATTTTCTTAAATTCTTATAAATGGTTTTTGTTATGGTCAATATTTGTATATTTGTTTTTTGCAGTAAAAATTAAAAAAATGTCAAAAAATAAAGACAAATCTTCACCAATTGTGGGAGTAGTTGGTAGCGGAAGTTTCGGTACTGCCATTGTAAAAATGCTCCTAGAAAACTCCAAAAAAGTACATTGGTGTGTGAGAAATGAGTTTGTAAAAGGAGCTTTAGAATTGCGAGGGCATAATCCTAATTATCTCACTTCTGTAAGTTTTGATATTAAAAGACTTGTACTTACTACTGATATTAATGAGTTGGTTTCTGCCTGTGATGTTGTAGTATTGGCTACACCTTCTATTTATCTTTCGGAAACTATAGAAAAAATGACTTGCAACTACGAAGGAAAATTATTTGTTTCTGCCATCAAAGGTATTGTTCCGAAACACAATGATGTAGTAGCACACTATTTAAGAGATGTTTTTAAAATAGGTTTTAGAAGCCAAGCCGTAATTGCAGGGCCTTGTCATGCAGAAGAAGTAGCAATGGAAAGACTTTCTTACCTTACCATTGCAACCGCCGAAAAAGAAAATATAGAAAAATTAAAACAACTTTTTTGTTCGGATTATATCAGAGTAAAATGCTCTTGTGATATTCTTGGTAACGAATATAGTGCTATCCTAAAAAATATCTATGCCATAGGTGCAGGAATTGCCAGTGGTCTTGGTTACGGAGATAATTTTCAAGCTGTTTTTGTGAGCAATGCCATTAGAGAAATGGAATTGTTTTTAGATGCTGTCTATCCTGAAACCAGAGATGTAAATGAAAGTTCTTATCTGGGAGATTTACTGGTAACTGCATATTCACTTTTTTCTAGAAATAGAAGCTTAGGAAACCTTATTGGTAAAGGTTATACCGTAAAATCTGCAGTACAGTCTATGAGTATGGTTGCTGAAGGTTACTATGCGACCCGCGGAATTTATGAAATAGCTTATGAAAAGAAACTGAAAACGCCTATCATTAATGCTATTTTCAGTGTCTTGTATGAAGGCAAAGATGCAGAAAAACAATTTGAGAAATTGACTGCTAAACTTAATTAAACTTAAAATATATAAATTGAAATTGCGTGCAAAAATCTTGTACGCAATTTTTGTTTCATAAAATATAAAATGAGTTAAAAAAATGTATTTTTTTTGAAAAACGTGTTCTAATTTTTTTTAACTTCAAGCGTTCAAAAAATAGAAACTAAAAATCTATGCCTACAATATCCAAGCCTATAATAGCCCCAGAGATTTTAGCACAAATCCAAGAACAATTTGAGGAAGAAAAACAAGTGATTGTACACTGTTGTTTTCAAAATAATTATATGGTAGGCAATTTGGTTAGAATTTGGCCTTCTACTTTTTTGGTAGATAAATTTACAGGGTGCAGCAGTAAACTTATTTTTTGGGAAAATATAGCGGTTTTTCCTTATTGGACAGAGGTTCCGCCCGTGAAAGAATATTGTTTTACGCTTATTTTTTCGGCGTTGCCCAAAGAATGTAAAGTTTTTGATTTTGTAGAAGAAGTAATACAGGGGAGTGGTTTTTTATATACTGATATCGAACGAAACGAAACAGATGTCTATACATTAAAATTGACTTAAAATGAAAAAAATAATCCTCATATTTATCGGCTTTTCTGCTTTTTTTTCTGCTCAGGATTTAAAAAAAGAACCAGAGAAAAAACAGTTTCCTGCAGAAGTGCAACCTCAAAATCTAAAAGAAATTTTAGAAATTAAAAAATTCCAAAAAGAACTGAACGAAGAATATAAAAACGAAAAAGAATCTCCTTTGCGTGGTGATAATTTTAAGAAGTTTAAAGCACATCCGTTTTTTCCCATTAATTTAGATTATTATGTAAAAGCAAAATTGGTGAAAACTGAAAATGCGACACCATTTGAACTCCCAACTTCGTCTGGTAAAACCAAAAAATACCAAGAATTTGGGAAACTTTATTTTAAAATTAATGATGCAGAACAAGTTCTTACCGTTTTTCAAAGTCTTTCTCTAATCGAAAGTCCTGAATACAAAGATTACCTTTTCTTGCCTTTCAAAGATGCTACCAGTGGAACAGAAACCTACGGCGGCGGAAGATATCTAGATTTAAGAATTCCTAAAAATGACGAAATCGTAATAGATTTCAACAAAGCTTATCATCCGTATTGTGCTTACAATGCTACAGATTACAATTGCCCAGTTGTTCCTGAAGAAAATTGGCTGAAAATCCCAATTGAAGCAGGGGTGAAATATGAGGATATTTGGTTTGAACATTGATGAAAGTAAAAAGTAAAAAGTACGATGTACAAAGTGAAAAGTGAAAAGTACAAAGTGAAAAGTACGAAGTATAAATGTAACTTCTAACCTCTAACTTCTAACTTTGTACTTTAAATTTACTTCATCAATGCATTAATTTTATCCCAAAGTGCTGCATCAAAACCAGAAAGCGCAAAATTAGGATTTTGAGGATCCGAAGCATCGCCCATTCTTACAACCACCATATTTTTACTCGGGATTACATAAATTCTCTGATCTTCTGCTCCCATTGCCGAAAACATATCATTTGGTGCATTAGGAACCAGCGCAGTTGGATAAACCGTTTGTGAACCTGGAACCATATATTTAGATTTTCCGTTGAGCCAACAAAGATATCCGTAAGAAGGATTAATTTCTTGCGAAGAATTGGTAGTTTCGTTTACATAATTTTCGTTGATGATTTGTTCGGTTTTCCATTTTCCTTTGTTGAGGAGAAGCAATCCAAATCTCGCCATACTTCTGGTATTGCTGTGATAAATGGTAAAAATAGTTCCGTAATTCCAGAAACCATCCATCCCAATTTTATTTTTCAGTTTGGCGTTAAAATACGTTTCAAAATCCTGATTGCTCGCTTTGCTAACCACATTCATCAAAAGCTGAAAAACATTGCTGTAAGACCACCTTGTTCCTGCATCTGCCAAATATGTAAGATTGGGTTTTATCACGAGGTTGCTCTCATCGTTAAGACCAGAAGTCATCGTGAGTAAATTTCTATTGGTGATGAGGTTTTCTTTTTCTAAGGGTTCACTAGACCAGCCGTTTCCTAAATATTGAGAAACTTTATTATTGATATTGAGCAAACCTTCTTGTTGCGCAATTCCTGTGGTGGTAGAAACCAGTGTTTTTCCGGCGCTGTTCCATTGCCAAGTTGCAGTAGCATTATGTCCATTGAAATATTCTTCAATTACAATTCTACCGTTTACGAGAATCATAAAAGATTTTGAATGTTTTTCTGCTAAGAAATCTTTAAGCGGTTGTACTGCACTTTGGTTCCAACCGAGACTGGCGATAGATTTTGTTTCCCAATTATTGTCTGTATTATTAGGGAAATACATAGTTTCTGCGGGAGTTGGCGTTGGTTCATTATCACTACTGCTACAACTAAAAAACGGGAGGAATACTAAAAAAGGTAAAATTCTCAAAATTTTCATAAGCTGGTTTTAGTTGTTTGATGGAATTTTTTGGGGAAGGTTAAATTATGCTTTACCTTTTTAAATCCCAATGGGAAACATAAAAATCTTTCAATCTTAATTCCTCAATTTTTTTAGAATATTCTTTGTTTATAAAAGTTTCTAATTCAAGAGCAATTTTTTTAGAGTCACCAACCAAGTTGAAGTCATTTTTAACCGATATTTCAATTCTAGTATTTAAAGTACCACCTGTTTTGTATTTTCCATTAATTGTTACTATTAAATCCTTCATTTCACATTTGTTTTTTTATATAAGAAGAAATATGTTTTAATCTATTTTCTGTATTCGTTTTTTCATTGTTTTTATCTGAAATGAAATCTATTTTAAGCTGATTAATAGATTGAAAACTTAAATGAGGTGCATAAATAAATTTTGCTTTCAAGTCAGTCAAATAAATTGATATTGATTGCGCTTTTTCACCAAAAAAAATAATATAATCAGATATATTTTCAAGCTCATTCTTTAATCGAACAATGTTTTCCAGAGTTAAAATTTCGTTTAAAGTACTTTCACTTCTATTATTTTTTTCTTTGTAATTTATAATTTTAGAAGCATTAGATATTCTAAAATCATATCGACAGTTAAAATCTATTTCTAGATATTTAAGAACTTCTTCTAAATTTTTTCCAGTATTGCCAGAAATAGGTTTTCCTTGTTTTTCTTCATTTTGCCCAGGACAACTAAATACAAACGCAAAATTAGTATAAGTTCCCTCATTATAATAGTATGAATTTTTTGATTTAGACATAATACTTTTATTTGAAATTTTTATATTCGTTTTTAATAACTTACTAATTTAAAAAATAAACTCCACACTACATTACGGAAAAACATAAAATACAGGTAATTATTAATTTAGCAGATTTATAATTCACTGTCATCATAAGAATTTACCTTATAAATAATCATAAATTTTATTTTATCTTTTTTAGAATTAGGGTATTTTTCTTCGTTTACTCGTTTTTCAAATTCTTTCATTATTTCTAAATCCAAATCATTTTTTACGGCAAACTGTATGTTGTTTCTATCCTTTCCCAATTCAAATTGAATCATTATTTTTCCTTCTTTTTTAGAATTTTTAAAAAGTTCATTAAAGATGGCATTTGTTTTATCAATAATTTTTGAAATTTCTTCTACAGAAGTGTTTTTCTTAAGGTCGTCATCACTAGATAAAAAAACTACTTTTTCTAATTTAGTTTCTTTTTGTCCTTTATCTGTTACATAAACTTCTTTTCCGTTTTCATAGGTTTTAAAACCTTCTTTGGTTTCATAAGTTGTTTTATCTATGGGATTGTTGATGATTTTTCTTTGTGGAAATTCATCGATCCAAAATAATTTTAAATCTTTTTTTAAAAAATTCAAGATAAAAATATGTTCTTGGGTTTCTACAATAAAAAGTGGCTCTTCTATATCAAATGAAATGGTAGCCCAATAATAATTGAGTTCAGCTTCATTTGCTTTTCTTACTTTAAAATCTCCTGAAATCTCTTTTTTTAATTCTTCCCATATTTTTTTGGAATCATCCAGATTTTGAGCCATTTTTCCGTCAACTTGCAAATCGTCTATATGAAATTCTACTTTCCCAGGGATTTTTTTTAAATTTTCTTTGCCTTCAAAACGTTTCCAAAGAGTAGGGCCAATCATTAAATTTTTCCCTAATAAAGAATAATCATTTTTAAGCAATCCTTCTTGAATTAATTTTTTTGCTTTTTCGTTGGTGCTATTTTCTATATAATTATAAACCACACCTTTAGGGATTTTAATTTTTTCGGTTTCTTGAGCAAAAGAAAATAAAAAACAAATTAAAATGATGGTAAATGTATAAATTCGTTTCATGGATGTTTTTTAATGTTTTAAGTGAGTGATTTTTCAATAAAAAGAGTCTCATTTTTAAATGATTAATGTCCCACTAATTTAAAAAATAAACTCCACACTACATTACGGAAAAACATAAAATGCTAAAAATCATCAAAATATTTCTAAACACCCCGTCAAAATCATAGATTTTGACACCCCTCTAAAAGAGGGGAATTGTTCCAAGAACATTACTTTATCATTAACCACAACGTTTGTCATTCTGAAAGAATCTCTACAAAGAATTGTGCAAAATTGGAATCTAGATTCCTGCGGAATGACAAAATGAAGGTAATAAAGCTTTGAAAAGAAAAGTAATTATAAGAAAACGGGTAAGTAAAGTCTAGCCCAGATTGAGCAATTGTTTGAGCTCTTTTTAAATTTTTGATGGATACCCTTTTTGCGTTTCAAACGCAGAAAGGGTTTGAGCGATGGGGAAAATTTAAAAAAGCGAGTTGCGAAAGCTGGACCGAAAGTCTAAAGAAACAAAAGCGTCTTGCTCTTAAACCTTCGCCAAAAATTCCTCAAAAATAGGAGAGATAGAAACCGTTCCGTCTGCTTGTATTTTATCTAGTTTTACCATTTCTATTTGGTTGATAGAACTGGCGTCAAAAGGTTTCTGCACGCGTACATAATTTTCGGTGAAGCCAAACATTTTTCCGTCTTTTTCTTCGTGTTCCCAAAGTACAGGCAAGGTTTTTCCTAATTGCGTTTGGTAAAATGCCATTTTCTTTTTCTCAGAAAGAATGCGGAGCATTTTGTTGCGTTTTTTACGTTCAGCAATCGGTACAATTCCTTCCATTTCTACCGCTTCTGTATTTTCTCTTTCAGAATACGTGAAAACGTGTAAATACGTAATTGGCAGTTGATTGATGAAATTATAGGTTTCTAAAAATTTCTCTTCGGTTTCACCAGGAAATCCTACAATTACATCTACGCCAATTGCAGCATCGGGCATTACTTCTCTAATTTTAGAAACTCTATCTTGGTATAATTTGGTGAGGTATCTTCGCTTCATTTTTTTGAGCAAATCATCGCTTCCACTTTGCAACGGAATATGGAAATGCGGCACAAAACTTTTGCTTTCTGCTACCAAATCTATGGTTTCGTCTTTCAATAAATTCGGTTCTATAGAAGAAATTCTAATTCTTTCAATTCCTTTTACTTTATTGAGTTCTTTTACCAAATCTAGGAAAGTGTGTTCGTGTTTTTTATTGCCAAATTCGCCTTTTCCGTAATCGCCAATATTTACACCAGTCAATACTATTTCTTTGATGTCTTTTTCGGCAATTTCTTTGGCGTTTTTTAGTACGTTTTCTACGGTGTCACTTCTAGAAATTCCTCTAGCTAAAGGAATCGTGCAATAGGTACATTTATAATCACAGCCGTCTTGAACTTTCAAGAAAGCTCTGGTTCTGTCGCCAATAGAATAACTTCCGATAAAAAAATCAGCTTCCTCTATTTCGCAAGAGTGAACTTCGGCGTGATGTTCCGTTTTTTCTAAATCTTCGAGATAACTTAAAATATTGAATTTTTCTTTAGCTCCTAAAACCAAATCTACACCTTCAATCGCAGAAATTTCTTCGGGTTTTAGTTGAGCATAGCAACCAACAATCACCACCAAACCATCAGGATTGGCTTTCATTGCTCGTTTTACGTGAAGTTTACATTCTTTGTCTGCATTTTCGGTAACAGAACAGGTATTGATAACGTAAACATTAGCGGCATCGTCAAAACTTACTTTTTGGTAACCAGCACCAGTTAATTGTCTGGCAATAGTAGAGGTTTCCGCAAAGTTGAGTTTGCAGCCAAGCGTGTGAAAAGCAACGGTTTTGTTAGTTAAATTTTCCATAATTAAGAGTCTGCAAATTTACAGAAAATATTTTTTAGATTAAATTCTACTTTGTTTCTGAAATGTAATAAAGAATTGACGAAAAGGTTAGATTTTTTTTGATGCATTATTTTTAGTGAAGTGAGCCGAAAATTTTATTTGATTCATTCTGTGAATTTGAATAAAGTAAAAATCCACAAATTTGAGATTTGTGGATTTTTGGAGAACATTAATTTGGGTTTATATGGATTGTGTTTTTTTAAAGATTAATAATTTTGGCAAAAGCTTCATCAGGGAGATTCCAGCTGCAAGAAGGTGCTTTGTCTGTAAGTACTGCCCATTTTTTGTTTTCTACATCAAAAATTCTTACTCCATCGAGATTAAGTTCAGAAGTTTTGTAAATGTGTAAACTCACAGAAAGTGTATTTTTATTGTTCACAATGCTGTGTATTCCGCCTTTTTCTTCTTCAAAAACCAATCCTTCTATGGCAACACCAGCTCCTTCGTATTCTATAAAATCTTTGGTTTCTTTGTAATAGACTTCTGTTAATTCGCCTTTTAAAACTTTTATTTTTCCTTCGTAGTTTTTATGGTCGTGTACCGCTGTTTTATTGTTTACGCCCCAAAGCATCAAAATAGCAACGCAGTTTTCATTGTTAAAAACAGGAAGTCTTTTGTATGTTTTTTCGGGCACGTTAATTTGGTCTATTTTAAAAATTTCGTTGTAGTCTTGATAATCGTAAGAAAATAAATTCTCGGCTACAATATCAAAACTGACACGGTCTCTTTTGAGATTTTCTAAAGTGTATTCGATATTCTTTGTCATAGTTTCCATACATTTCATATTTTATGTGGTAAAAATATAAAAATAGATATTTGTAAAAATACTTTTTGATATGATTTTGGTCATTTTTTATGGGGTGATTGTTGGTTTTTGAAAGCTAAAATTTTGTATTTTTGATTAAAATTGAGATAACAAAGAAGAATTATTGATTGTGAAAATGGCATGAAATGCTTTTCTGTAGAGCAAAATTTTTGCCTTAATAAATAATTATTGCTCTATTAATTTGATATAAATAATACTTTTGTTTTGAAATAGATTTTTAATGATAAGCCATTTTGGAGGGTGATGATAAGGTTATTCTTATCTCTGTTCTTATTTTGACTTAAATTATTGATATTAAGCTTATTTTAGGATTTTATATAATTTATAAATTAGTGCTGATTTTTTTTAATAATATGATTTTTGCTACATTTTGTTATTTGTAACATACGAAAACCTTGTGTTTTATAAAAATATAATACCTTTGCACCTGATTTTAAAGAAACGAGAAAATGGATTTTAAAAACTACACGATGCCTTTTAGCATCAACAAAGATTACAGCAAAAAAGTTGCCTATTTTTCTATGGAATTTGCGATTGACCAGGCACTAAAAATATACAGTGGAGGTCTAGGATTTTTGGCAGGCTCACATATGAGAAGTGCCTATAATTTAAAACAAGACCTAGTTGGGATAGGGATTTTGTGGAAATTTGGTTATTATGACCAAGCAAGAAACCATGACCAAACTCTACACCCTACTTGGACTAAGAAAATGTACAGCTTCTTAGAAGATACTGGGATTAAATTTCAGATTGATATTCATGATGCACCAGTTTGGGTAAAAGTTTGGTATTTAAGCCCAGAAACCTTCAAAACAGCGCCTATCTTTTTACTTTCTACAGATGTGCCAGAAAATGACCACATTTCTAAAACCATCTGCCATAGATTATATGACGCTAATGAATCAACAAAATTAGCTCAGTATATTCTGTTAGGAAAAGGAGGAGCTAAACTTCTAGACGAATTAAATCTAGAAAGAGATATCTATCACCTAAACGAAGCGCACGGACTTCCTGCTGCTTTCTATTTACTAAGAAAATACGGTGGCGATTTACAAAAAGTAAAAGAAAAATTGGTTTTCACTACACATACGCCAGAAGAAGCTGGAAACGAGAAGCATAATGCTTATCTGTGTCATCAAATGTCTTATTTTTCTGGATATAGCTTAAACGAAGTAAAAGCAATAGAAGGTGAAGATAATGATATGTTTAATCA